>Ga0208013_1000101_pt1 | contig 70576 bp, 78 predicted proteins | sample 16_taG_FD_184091 | JGI IMG/M metagenome (GOLD analysis project Ga0208013, IMG submission 184091) | Marine viral communities from the Subarctic Pacific Ocean - 16_ETSP_OMZ_AT15313 metaG (SPAdes) (version 2) | ecosystem: Environmental > Aquatic > Marine > Oceanic | place: Pacific Ocean | collected...
GATAGCGAAAACCCCGTTAAGGGTATCTCTATTCGGAGGAGGAACTGATTACAAAGAATTTTACTCTAAGTATGGGTCTTCGGTGATAGGATTCTGTATAGATAAATACAGCTATGTTTCATTGAGAAAAACCCCCTCTATCTTTCCTTTTAAAAGTAGTGTCTCTTATTCAAAGACTGAGCTTGTGTCAAACAACAAAGATATACGTCATGATGGGGTAAGGGGAGTTCTAGAATACTTAAGTATAAAGCAAGGTCTAGAGATCAATTATGCCGGAGACCTGCCAGCACAAACAGGGACAGGCTCTTCTTCTTCCTTTATAGTTGGACTACTTAATGCTATATACTGTTTAAAAAATAAAAAAATCTCAAAAGAAGAGTTAGCCAAACAGGCTATTGAAATAGAAAGGGTGCTACTTGCTGAGCCCGGAGGGATACAAGATCAAATCTGGGCTGCCTATGGTGGTATCAATTCTATCGAGATAGACACGACGGGCAACTTTGAGGTCAGGCCTCTACCAATAAGTGACAAATTTATTCAGGAGTTCATCGAAAGATCAGCCCTAATATATACAGGAAAGACAAGAAAGTCGTTTAAGCTAGCAACTCAGGTCGGGTCATCAAGCAATACGGATGCCAAGAAAAAAATACTAGGACTATCACATAGGGCTTACGAGGCCTTCTTAGACTCCAACATAGATGAAATAGCCAAATTGCTAGATAAGAGTTGGTATGAGAAGAAAAAACTTTCACCTATGGTTTCTCCCAAGCCTATAAACGACTTATATCAAAGCCTAATAGAGATAGGTATGCAAGGAGGAAAACTTATTGGAGCAGGAGGAGCAGGTTTTATATTTGCAATTTTTAAAACAAAAGAGCACAAAGAACTTGCTAAAAAAAGATATAGAAGTAAAAATATAAACTTCACAATTGATAAGAACGGGTCTCAAATAATTAATAAATAGTGTATATTTATATGGGGGTAATACTGGATTCGACTGAATATGGAAATATTGGTTGCATTGACTGGTTGATCGGATGGCCAGTATAAAAGCCGATTACAATTTTAATTGCTGAACCTAGTTTCGCAATCGCAGCGTAGCTGCTGAGGCTTACCGCGCCTTATCACCCAAGCGGTAACGGGCTAAGTCGCGCTTAGATAGAGGCTTCACGACTTGAATTAATAGTGAGATGATGGTACTCCATCTGACTCCGATAATCGGATAACCTTGTTCGCTGTGTGAATACAACGTACTAACAATGTAGATACTGCTATGGAAACTAGACAGGACGCGGGTTCGATTCCCGCCGCCTCCACTTTAACACATTTTGGGTTTTATATATAGATGCACAGCAAGGACTATATAATAATTGAGCCAAATTCTGGCCTGATGTGCAATAATATATTTTCTGCTTGCTTCCAGTCTCTACTGGGAATTAGATTTAATAAAAGTTTATCGTTTGCAAAATATTCTACAGACGAAATGGGATATAACGGCGACAATCTGGATGGAACTTTTCCCCACTTCTTTGATTTTAATAAGTTAGATATTGTAGATAGCCCACAAGAATATCCCGAACAGACCGACAGTGAAATACATATTCTTATTAGGTCGTCAAATCTGGCAGATGTCCTTGCTATCGACCCTACTGATTCACATAGTCTAGACTTTAGAATTCATCCCCATGAGTTTTTTCAAGAGCCAATAGCTGCCAAATATATTAGAGCCAATCTAGACAAAATATTTTACAAAGAACTCCTTGAAGATAGCGAGGAGGGTATCTTTATACATTACAGGCTTGGTGATATTGCTAAAAGCGGCATGGAGGTTTGTATCGAGCATTTTGAAAAGGCTATTACTAGCGTTCCAAACTATGAAAATTTGCCAAAACATATATCTTCAGACTCTCCTCGCGATTCTCGCGTAAAGAAGATTTGTGATAATTACGGATTTGTTATACATGAATCTTCGCCCCAAGAAACAATTAAATTTGGATCGAGGTTTACAAATAAGTTATTAAGTCACGGAACCTTCAGTTGGTTTATTGGTGTTCTCGGAAGTCAAAACAATATAATTCTCCCCAACAGTAATAACTATATTAGGTGGCACGGCGATATATTTGTTTTTAATGACTGGAAACAGTATTATATGACTAAATCGAATTAGTTATTATATCAAACTCTAGTTATTATACTATACTGGCTTTTGTCACAGCAAACCTTTGCCGATCATGGTATATCCCGCTGGCCAGCTATTTTATGTCACAGCAAACCTTTGCCGATCATGGTACACGACGACAGCCAGTCATTTTGTGTGAATTTTTAATATCACACCTATAATAGTGTAGAGACATTCTCCAGAGAAACATACGTATGATTAATATAACCGCACCAATAAATAATTTAGGCTACGGAGTAGCAAGCTATAATATAATTAAACACCTAGTGTCTTCTGGGGAAAATGTTCAGCTAATACCGATAGGAACACCCGAACCCTTAGACGGTAGTGAATTTCTTCAGTCTATAATGTATAGACCAAACCTAGAAGATAGCCCTTCCGTAAAAATATGGCATCAGAATGATATACATCACCACGTGGGCAAAGGTGTACATATAGGATTTCCAATATTCGAGCTGGAGACATTCAGCGACAATGAGCTGTGGAGCATGTCTCATAACGACAGACTGTTTGTTTGCTCGGAATGGGCAAAGAGGGTCGTGTTAGACCATTTAGATGTTGATGTACGGGTGATTCCTCTGGGTGTGGATTCTGATATGTTTGTGCCGGTTTCTTCCGCCCGCCAGCAAACTATATTTTTTAATTGCGGAAAATGGGAAATAAGAAAAGGTCACGATATTCTTGTTGAGTGCTTTAATGCGGCCTTCGAGTCTAATGATAATGTAGAACTATGGATGATGTGCGACAACCCCTTTTACCCTCCCGAACAACAGCAGCAATGGATAAACCTATATAAAGATTCCAAGCTTGGCGACAAAATAAGAATAATTCCTCGCCAAAAAAACCATGTAGATGTATACAACATAATGAAACAGACCGACTGTGGCGTTTTTCCCAGCAGGGCAGAGGGGTGGAACCTAGAGCTTTTAGAAATGATGAGCTGTGGAAAACATGTTATCTCTACCGACTATTCCGCGCATACGGAATTCTGCAATGCAGCGAACTGTAACCTTATAGATATAACAGACCTAGAGTTAGCAGAGGACGGAGTGTGGTTTCACGGCAATGGGAAATGGGCTTCTATTGGAGATCAACAAAAAGACCAGATAATCGAACATATGAGGAAAATCCACAAAAATAAACAAGAGGGCAACTTACCCCAGAATATAGAGGGTATTAAGACAGCAAAGCAATTTTCTTGGCAAAACTCTGCCGAAAAGTTTAAAGATAACGTATTTTAGACTTGCTTTTATTGTGTATGGATGATAGAATAATAGCGAGTCAGTCAATATTTTTATAGGAGATTTTAAAATGGTCGATAAACTCAAGACTTTAGTTAAGTCGAGACGATTCTGGGCGGCAATTGGTACAATTGTTGTTGTTGTTCTTAACGACGTGTTAGGGATTCCAGAAGATACCGCAAATACCGTTGTTGCAATGGGTGTAGCATGGATTGTTGGTGATTCTCTTCGCGCAACGGAATAGTGCATTTAAGAGGTTGGATTACAGTGAATCCGGCGCACGATGCGTCGGGTTCTTTTTTATATAGGAGGAACAATTATGAATATTGATTTTATTGCGGCCGCAGAGTCGCACTACAAAGCCAAGATGGACGAGTCAGCACTAACCATGAGAATCTATATGAACTCTTCGGTGGGTATTGGTGAGCATCCTCAGGTCTTTGAAGAGTTTAGAAACTCGCTGGAAGCTTTTAAAGATGCTCGTGAAAATTTTCAAATAGTACAAGAGCTCAAGGGTCAGTACTTAAAATCACAAGAAGGTACGGAAGAACTGGAAGTAGCTAAAAAAGAAGAAAAAGAAGCAGATGAAGATTAAGCTAACTCTACTGCCGGTGGCATTTAATAATAAGTTCAACTCTTTTGATAAGAAGAGAAATACATTACTAACAGATGGAGATAAACCCATTTCGAGGCACATGTATTCAGAGTCTGTGGATGAGTGCCTTAAAAAATTATGTGCGGAGTATCTACATCACTCTTACAGCTGGTTAGATATAGCCTTGGCTGATTTTAGAAGAGTCTCTGATGATGAGTGCGAGGTGGTATACTTTACGCAATTTCCATACGTAGATGGGTTTCACAGAGCTGGAACTCCTGACAATCTAGCTTCAGAAGAAACCCTTGAAAAACTAGGAGAATATTATGTTGGAATACTATCAACATACACAACCAGAAGATTCGCCCCATGAGTCATGCTATTTTCATTGTTACGTTGAGAAAGAGACGGGCAGCGTCTTGTTTAAGTGTGGATGGGGAGATTCTACCTCGGATTTAGAGAATTTTGCCTTCATGATGTCTCAAATTAATTCAGGCGAATATGAGAATAGCATACTAGAAAAGTTACGTGATCAAGCAACAAACATAGGTGATGAAGATTTGGCGATGTTCATGACGCTATATGAGGCTCTTATGCAAAAACCAGAAAAGTCAGAATTAGTCGTAAGACCAACAGATGTCAAGTTCAAATAGTGTGTATAATATGCTGTGCTAAGTACAAAACCATTAACGGGAGGCAGTTATGAGTGAGCCTAAGAGAATAGCTTGGCAGAGCTGGAACGCACTTACAGAAGAGTTTTATGAAAATGATTCAGGGTTAGCGGCTTTAGAAGATATATTACTTGCTAGCTCACCCCCAGAAGAAATGGGTGAATCCCCACTGAAATTTTTCGATTCGGGCCCAAGCGTAATTTATACACCATATGGAGCATTTTCGGTAGATTCATGCCTAAAACCCTCCAATAGGTGGGATTGTTGGTTTGGGTACACTAATTTTGACATAACATTCGCTGTGCTAGAGGAACTAGAAAGTATAGAGGGTGTAGAGTCAGTAAAAGTCATGGGAAGATATACATTTTTTATAGGAATAGGGAAACTTTTCGGTTCTACTGAGGTTAAACTAAATATAGAGAATGTTTTAACCGATACTAAACATATCAGCAACATGGAGTCAGTAACATCTGACCTCAAAGAAGCCATAGACTCGGTGAAATTACAGGTAGACAATAAGCAGTTTTGGTCTATCTTTGTTTCATCTATGGGAGAAATTGATTATATCATGGCAGATTCGTTAACCGATTCGTATCTGAGTGATTTAAATAAGTTTGAAGATTTACGTCAAAAAATTGGTGGTATTATTATTAGGAGTTCTAATGAACAGAAATATTGATGAAGCTGTTAAGTGTATTGATTATAAAAAAATTATGGATAAAGTTTGCTCGAAATATAATAGGTTTGTCGATCCCGACGATCTATCATCTATGAGGCTTGTAACACTGTGGGAATGTCTTAAAAAGTTTGACCCAGAGAGAAAAGTGAAATTCACCTCATATCTATATCAGCAATTAACTTTTGCTATAAAAAACCACTTGAAGAAGAAGAAACGGGAGTTTACAAATATACCATTTGATATTTGTGGGCCAGAACAAGAAAACATAAACGTCGTGCTTATGGATTTTCCTGAGGAGTACCGCACATTGCTAGAGCAGAAACATATCTCTAGAATGACAATGAACGAGATAGGAGAACAAAATGGCTACAGTAGGGAGACTGCTAGACGGCGTGTCAATAAAGCTGGAAGGCATTACAAAAGCTTAAATGAGAATAGAACTACTATGCGACGAGTCTAGGTATACTGAAATATTGGCGTGTATATTTGAAGCTAGCACGAATAATATTGATCAAATATGCACGCCTTCTGGGCTCATACCTCGCATAGGAGAAGAATTTATACGCGATCATTGCGATTTCTCCGCTATAATTGATTTCCCTTACGGAATATCTGAGACAAAGATAAGGGTTCATGAGATTCTCTTATGTCAAAGTAGGGGTGTTAAAACCATAGATTTAGTTGTCAATAGATATGACACAGAAGACGGCAATCTTCATTCTATAAGAAAAGACTTCAAGATATGTTACGAAATCTGTAAGGGTAAGGGTCTTAGAATACGCCCAGTAGTAGAGTATAGGCTTGCCGATAACGAGTTCTTACCGGAACTATGTCTTCTGCTTCGAGAAAATGGGGCAGATGAAATTATACTAGGAACAGGGTCTGTAGTCGATGACCTTCTTGATAATATAATCTGCTCAAGGCTAATAGAAGAAAATCTAGATGTTAATATTATTAGCTGTTTTCCTGTTTTATCTCAGGGGCACTATGATATGTTTAATACTTCAAAAATTCATGGAATAAGGATAAAGTCTTATAAAATATTAGATAATTTGTGTAATATAGGATAGGAACCGGACTCTTTATGGATAATCATTGGATTATAAAATTTTATATTTATTCATAGGAGTCATATATCATGGCAGTTCCAAGTTCAAATTCTCATTTGAAGAATACTACAGGCGGCGCCTTCTCGTCGCAGACACAGGGCGGAACCATTATCAATAATGATAATACTGGTGACGTTATTACAAAAGCTCTTCAGCTTAACGATGCTGTTGCAAACACAACCGATTCTAGCGTGCTACCAAGTGTTGGGGCTAGCGGTATTTATAATGTCGCTAAAGCCTTATCTGGCGGTACTTTTGGCTATTCAGCTGAGGGCAAATACGTTATTGCTCGTTCTTCTGATACCCTTTCTGGTGTTTCTAACACAAAGCTATTGTTTATGGGTGCTGGCGACAAGCTACCTATCGCTCGATTCCGAGGCGATTTTGGAGCTAAGCTCTTAACAGCCTTTAGAAACAATCAGTTTAGCTGGAATCACACGCTAGATAGTGGCGCTAAGATTACCAACATGCGTGTCAACTGGCTTAACGCTGGTGGTACTGCTGCTGCTTCTCCCACGTCGCTTAACGGCACTTATATGTGGGACCCAGTTGCTGATGGCGTATCTCAGAATAGCGATAGCGCAGCTAACCCAACCCGCGCAGTACCCGGTGAGTTTGTTATGAAGGTTGACTTTGTGACCGTTAGTATTGATGATGCTGACTCCGGAGACTTCTTCAACTACGCACCAATTACTGGTATGTAATAATCACGGAAAGGGGGGAGTAACCCTCCCCTCTTTTTTTTCTTTTATTTTTATAGCCAGTAGGAGACCCCTTATGGAATGGTCAGACATCAACGATATAGCACAAATAGTAGGCCTCGTAGCTTTGCCCGTCATAGGTTGGGTTTTTCACACTGTGATAAAACACGGGAGTAAACTTATCATGCTGGAAGAAAAAGTCAATGACTCAATAGCAAGAAGATTGGATTCTTTGGAAAATAAGGTTGACGGAATAGAGATAAAGATTGATAATAAGATAGATAAACTAGAAGATTCGCTTCACCAAACACAGCTATCAATAGCTGACAAAATATTGCAAGCGATTCATGGAAATAATCAAGGAGATTAAAATGGTAGATAAAGAAATTATTGGGAAAATGCTGGAAAAGGTTATTCTGGGTCAACAATCCCATGAAGAGCTTGTTCAAGTCTTTACCTCGATGGCGGCAGAGCTTGGAGTAGAAAAAAAGGCTCCAGAACCAGAACCAGAACCAGAACCAGAACCAGCTCCGGAACCAGCTCCGGAACCAGCTCCAGAAGATGATAACGGCACGAATAGCTTTTTCGGAAGTTAATCGCGCGTAAAGCCCCTTTAGGCTTATAAACACCAACAACGATACTTATAATAAAATGTTCGGGGATTACTAAAGTCTAGCTTTATTACAAAGCAGATTAGCAACATTCACTCCGACCCGCCGAAAGGCGCAGAGAGCATCAAGAGCTACTTGCTCTGTTCTCTGTTTTTATAAGTGTCGTTTTTTTTCACCCTTAGGTTCTTTGGCTACAGTGAGATTATGACGAATAATATTAAAATTAAGAAACGGAATGGAAGACTAGAAGATGTTTGCATTGATAAAATTAATAAGTGTGTCGAAAGAGCCTGTGGTTCGCTAGAAGAGGTTTCTGTTAGTGAGGTGGTTTTAGATGCTAGCCTACAGCTCTATAACAAAATACCAACCACAGAGATTAACCAAGCTCTTATTTTGTCAGCAAGATCTAAAATAGAGAAGGAGCCAAACTACGCATACGTAGCAGCCAGAATGTTGCTGAACAACCTCTACAAAGAAGTTTTTGGAAAAACTGTAGAGAGTGAAACATTCATAGATCAATACAAAAAATCGTTCGTTAAAAATATTAAAACGATGGTTAAAGAGGGGCGCCTCAGTGAAGCGCTTTTATTATATGATTTAGATGCTTTAGCAGAAAAGCTAGAGCAACCCAGAGACGGGTCTTTTAAATATCTCGGCGTTCAAACGCTCTACGATAGATACTTTATCCACATCGACGGAAATAGAATGGAAACCCCTCAGGCTTTCTATATGAGGGTGGCAATGGGTTTATGTGTCGGAGAAGACGACAAAGAAAAAAGAGCAATAGAAATGTACGACATGATGTCGGAGTTTCGTTATTCCCCCTCTACACCAACACTGTTCAACAGCGGAACAAACCGATCTCAGTTATCTTCTTGCTACTTGAGCACTGTCGATGATTCCATTGATGGTATTTTTGGCACAATACACAATCAGGCTAGACTATCAAAGTATGCTGGCGGTCTTGGGGTGGACTGGTCTTCTATTCGAGCTACGGGAGGCTACATCAAAGGGACAAACGGTAATTCCTCTGGCCTTGTTCCGTGGCTCAAGATATTTAATGATACTCTTGTTGCTGTCAATCAGGGCGGTAAAAGAAAGGGCGCTGGCTGCTCATATCTAGAGCCGTGGCATCTAGACATTGACGACTTCTTAGAGCTGAGAAAAAATACTGGTGACGATAGACGCAGGTGCCACGACATGAACACAGCCCTATGGGTATGTGATGAATTTATGGTTGCAGTTTCTAAAAAAAGAGACTGGTATCTGTTTGACCCTGCGGAGTGCCCAGAGCTACATGAGACTTATGGTAAAGAGTTTACTAAAGTCTATAAGAAATATATAAAGATGGCTGACGATGGAAATATTAAAAACTTTAGGATTGTAGACGCTAAAGAGCTCTGGAAAAAGATTCTCACAGCTCTATATGAGACTGGACACCCTTGGGTCACTTTTAAAGATTCTTCAAATATCAGATACAGCAATAAACACAAAGGTGTTGTTCACAGTAGCAACTTGTGCACAGAGATTTTCCTACATACCAAGCCTACAGAATATTATGAGGGAGAGGTCATTGATGTTGGTGAAACTGCCGTGTGTAATTTAGCAAGTATTAATCTTACTAGCCATCTGAAAGTAAGAACTATTGACTGGAAGAAGCTCCAACAGACAGTGGAGACGGCAGTCAGAGGTCTTGATAATGTTATAAACCTAAATTTCTACCCGACAAAAGAGGCCGAAAAATCAAACCTTTCGCACAGACCTGTAGGTTTAGGGATAATGGGAACTCATGATATTCTACATAAGCTAGGAATACCCTATAATTCAAAGGATGCCGTGCTTATATGCGGTAAAATACAGGAGTTTATTTCGTTTCATGCTATCAAAACCTCTGCTTTACTAGCCAAAGAAAAGGGCGCATACCCCTCTTTTGAGGGTTCCGAATGGGATAACGGCAATTTCCCCATAGATACATATTGCGACCTAATGAACCAGAGAGAGAAGCATAGCCCAGAAAATGTGTATAAAAAAGAGGATTTTGAAACGATTGAGGAGTGGGACGAGGTTAGACTTTTGGTCGCTGAACACGGGATGAGAAATAGTAACGTAATGGCAATTGCTCCTACGGCAACCATTTCTTATATACAAGGATGTTCTCAGTCAATAGAGCCAGATTATTCTGTTCTCTATGTGTACTCCACCCTTAGCGGTGAGTTCACTATGGTTAATGAGCATTTTGTTGCAATGGCCAAGAAAAAAGGTATTTGGTGTCAGGAGTTAATAGATGCCCTTAAGACAGCAGACGGGGACGTAATGCTGTTAGATATAGATGAAGATATTCAAAGGGAGTTCAAAACTGCTTTTGATATTAATTACGACATCTTGATCGAAGCCGCCGCAGAAAGACAAAAATGGATAGACATGGGTCAATCTCTCAACCTGTATAACAAGTTCGAGAGTTTGAAATATTTGAATGATCTATATTTCAAGGCTTGGGAAAGTGGGCTAAAGTCTACATATTACCTAAGAGGAAAGTCAGCGACAAGGATTGAGAAGTCAACTATAGAAAGTTCCACAGATGGGCCCGTCTTGGCGGAGGAAATTACCCTAGAAGAAGAGACTGTTTCAGATGAGGATTTAAGTCAAGTTAAGGCTTGTTCAATTACAGACCCAGACTGTGAAAGCTGTCAATGATATTTCAAGAATTTAGGCAGTCACCCACCTCACCGTTAAAATATATAGTTGAACTAACGCCCGAGGAACTAGAAAAGGTGAAAGACCTAGTATTTCAAATAATTGAAAGAATAAAAGAAGATGAAAAAAACTAAGGAAATCATATCAGACAAGGTTGCTGTTGTTAATCAGATTTTACCCCATGTTAATAAATGGGCTTGGGACTTGTTTATAGATGGAGCGGCAAACAACTGGATGCCTACAGAGGTTTCAATGGCTAAAGATATAGAGCAGTGGAAGTCTAAACTACTATCCGAAGACGAGAAGCTAGTCGTCAAAAGATGTCTTGGTTTTTTTGCCGGAAGCGAATCTCTTGTTGCGAACAACCTATTACTGTCTGTATTTAAGTTTGTTACAGACCCAGAGTGCCGCCAGTATATCTTAAGGCAGGCCTACGAAGAGAGCCTACACAACCTAACGGTGGTTTATATTTGTGATTCTTTGAACCTCGATATCAATGAAGTGTATGAGGCGTATAATTCAATCCCTAGTATTAAAGCTAAGGATGAATTCCTAATGAACATCACTACTGACATTAACAGGCCTGAATTTAATATTAATACCATAGAAGGCAAAAGAGAGTTTTTGCGCAACATGATTACATACTATGTTATATGTGAAGGTATTTTCTTTTTCTCTGGATTCGCCATGCTTCTCTCTTTTAATAGGCAAAATAAACTCCCCGGAGTTGGTGAGCAGATACAGTATACACTTAGAGACGAGAGTCTTCATATTGAGTTTGGAACCAAGCTGATTAATAGAATTAGAGAAGACAACCCAAAAGTCTGGACAAAAGCTTTTGAGAAGGAAACTATTGAGCAGATAGAAATGGCCATAGAGCTTGAGCTAGACTACGCGAGAGATGTTTTGCCAAATGGTATTTTGGGATTAAACTCAGACATGTTTATTGATTACGTTCAATATATAGCAAATAGAAGGTTGGGGAATTTAAACATTCCTTCTCCCTTTGAAGATACACAAAATCCATTTCCTTGGATGAGCGAGATAATTGATTTAGAGAAATGTAAAAATTTCTTCGAGACCCGAGTAACAGAGTATTCAGTAGGAAACCTAGTAGACGACTTTTAAAATTTAAGGCCAAACCATGCCAGACAACAACAGAATATTTTACGCATGTCAAGCTGTTTACGTTGACGGTACCTACCTTCAAAACGTTCAAGCGGTTGGTATCGACTACTCTGCCGATGCTACGGGCATATCTGACACGGGAAGAACCCAGCAACAAAGAAGCCTGTACTCTAAGCCAGAGATTACTATCTCGATACAGCGAGAAGTAAACACGACCGCTGTCCCCTTCTACGCTCCAGCTTCAGTCACCAGTTATGAAAACGCCTATATACTCAAAAATGGGAACTTGGGCGCCTCTGGCTGGGACTCATCATCTCTACTCAAAGAATATGCAATAGAAGTAGCCTATGGGTCAGATGATCTGTCGGGAAACATAGAAAGTACAACCCTAAAGCATTGCCTGCTCACTGAGGTATCATACGAAATTAGTGTAGACGGTAGAATGACTGAAAACCTGAGTTTTGTTACTCGAAATCTAGTCAAAACTGGTTCAGCGGCAGCCCCAATAGCAACCCCGCTAACTGGAACGATATTCAAAAGGCATCACCTAGATGTAGAGAATGAAGATTTTATACTGCCTAGTGAGGTAAAAAGCGTTGTTGATGTAGAAAATGATGACGGCGATGATGTTGCTCGCGCAGTTCAATCTATATCTATAAATGCCGCGTTTGATTATGGTGAAATGTCAGACGTTGGCAAATGGAGAGGCTCTAACCAAACATCGCTACCAACAGAACAAAACAAGTGGAGGTATATAACAACCCCAATTGGTATTACGTGCGAAATCACTGCGATAGTTAGGAAGTCTATAGCACAAAACATACTAATCAAAGACACCAACTTTATGGGAACTTTCCCTACTCCAGACAGAGAGATAAAGATTGTGATGGGGCCGGAGGCGTCCAACCCCTCAGCTCCGACATGGTTTGTTATAGACTTAGGCAAGAAAAACTATCTTACCGGAATATCCTTCTCTGGTGGAGATACCGGAGGGGGAAATGTAGAAGCAACATTCTCATACACAAATACAAATAATGATTTCGTCCCATATAGAGGGACACAGGCGGATGTTGAGCGGACACTTACACAATCAACGAAATATTAACGAAAGGGTAGGCAATTATGTTAGATTTTATGTTCAATAGACGAGATTTTCTTAGGGCGGGAAGTATCGGTGCTGGAATGAGCGCTATCGGCCTGTCAGATTATGCCTTTTCACAAGATGGAGCTGTCGCATACAAAGACAAGACGGTGGTCTGGCTATGGCTTGGGGGAGGCCCAACTCAGTTTGAGACATTCCATGCTCCATTAGATAATACCCCTTCAGAATGGCAACCAGTAAACGGTAGGATATATGATTCAAAAACTAACATCTCTCTTGGCGCTGATTGGCAAGAGCTTTCCAAGCATACGAGCAAACTGAACGTAGTAAATTCTTTCAGCCATAAAGACTCTTCTCATAGACAGGGAACGCACTTTATGATGACCGGACATTATAACCCAGACAGAACCACTACTTCTATGGCAAAGCATCCTTCTTTTGGGTCTGTTATATCCGCTTGTTATGGAACTAATAATCCAGAAAATGGTGTGCCTACCTATGTCAAGCAAGGCAAAATAGAGGGCGATGAAGGCTCTTGGCTTGGAGGGGCATATAAACCATTTGATCCGTCTAACAAAGACAACCTTACGCCCAGAATAGAAATAGATAGATTTACCAACAGAAAGAGTCTATTAAACGCTATTGACGCAACGAGAGTTTCTGGAGACGGAGCAGAATCCACACAGTTTTACAAGAGCCAAGCCTATGACGTAATTCTTGGGTCTGCCAAGGACGCTTTTAATCTAGATAAAGAAGATGAAAAGACAAAAGCTCTTTATGGGTCTGACTCCATAGGAACGCAGCTACTTCTTGCTAGAAGGCTTGCGGAATATGGAACTCGTTTCATAACCCTTACTTACGGTGGATGGGATATGCATAGCAATATCTCTACAGCTATGAAAACTAAAGCTCCCCCAATTGATAAGGCTATAGCTGGATTCCTACAAGATGTTTGGGATCGTGGATTAAATGAGAAAATTATTCTTGTTGTTACTGGTGAGTTTGGAAGAACCAAGTTCAACGCAAACTCGGGTAGAGATCACTGGCCTGCAATTACCCCAATGCTTATGGCTGGTGGAGAATATCAATCTGGCAGAACAATCGGCGCAGCAGATAGATCATATAGCCCAATAGAGAACCCTGTTGGACCAATTGACCTTCAGGCAACTCTGTTCGATCATTTTGGGATAGACAAAAATACACAAAGGGTGGACAATAGTGGACGCCCAAGATATTTATTAGAAGGAGAAGCAAAATTAATTCTATGAGACTTGCGTGGCAATTGTATCACTATATTAAAAAGAGAGCCGCAGTTGAAGGGGTGGGATTCGATTTAGAGATCGACACATTTCAAGAATCTGCCAGCCGGTGCATGAGTACATTTGGTGTTTTTCATGCTAACGGTGAAATGCTATACGATGAACAAGAGCCATATGATGGATTTTTTCAACAAACAAAAAAAGAAATTATGGAATCAAATTAGGAGAAACCAATGCCAATACCAAAGGCTAAAGAGAATGAAGACAAAAGCGATTTTATGTCACGCTGTATGGGTAACAGCACCATGAATAAAGAATATCCAGATAATAAACAAAGATATGCTGTTTGCATGAGTAAGGCTACAGAGGATCTTAGTTTTATTGCTGCGGTAGACTTTCAAATAAAACATAAATCTGAGTCTGATGAAAAGGCGGGCTATCCACCTAACTGCAATGAGGGGTATGTGGAAAAAGATGGGAAGTGCGTTCCCGATTGGCGAAACTAAAGTGGTTTTCAGGTGTTAAATACTAAAGTTAAAAACATCAATTAATTCTTTAATATGAATGGAGAAGAAGATGAAAAGAAGAAATGTAATATCTATCGTCGCTGTAATGCTCATGATTCCAATGAGCCTTGTTGCTGCCCCCAAAAAGGGCAAGCCTCCGGTGGCATCCTGTAAAGATTGTAAAAAATGCGGTCGTGCATGTAAGTGTGATTGTAAAAAAGGCTGTAAGTGTAAGCCCGGATGTTGTAAAACAGATCGTCCATCGCCTCACGGTAAGCGCCCCAGTGGCTTTGATGGAAAAACTCCTAACTTTCAGCCCCCACATAGGAAGCCCACTCGCGGCTTTGATGGAAGAACCCCTAGCTTCGGACCTCCATCGCACACTAGATCGCCTCAAGGCAGACCTTCTCATGGTAAGCCTTCTCCAGACAGAGAGTCTCGATATAAAGAGATTATCAGCAAGTTTGACAAAAACAACGATGGAAAACTAGATGAGAAAGAAAGAGAAGCAATCAGAGAGTATATGAGACAAAGAATGAACAGGAGTTCGCGATGAAAAGAAGAGAGTTTTTAACGAGTACCGCTGGCGTTTTAGGCTTTCTACAAGCCCTAGAGGTTCGGGGCGACCAGAAGTTTTATGAGAGCAGGGAAGGGCCAGCAAAAAGTGTCATCTTTATCTACCTTCCCGGCGGCTCTGCCCACCAAGAGACTTGGGATCCAAAACCCTTCGCTCCAATTGAATACCGTGGGCCGATGGACAGTATTCAAACCAATGTCGCCGGAGTAAGGCTTAATGAGATGATGGTTAACACATCAAAGATAGCTGATAAGATTGCGATTTGCCGATCAATGACTCATGGTGAAGCAGCTCATGAAAGAGGGACGCACAATATGTTTACTGGTTATCGCCCTAGTCCAGCCCTCCAGTATCCAAGCATAGGTTCTGTAGTGTCACATGAATTTGGCCCACGAAAAAACCTTCCTCCTTATGTTTGTATTCCTAGTCCCCCTAATGAATACGCTGGAACTGGTTATTTAAGTAGTTCATATTCTGGGTTTGGTCTTGGGGCAGATCCAGCCAGTGATGGGTTCAGGGTACGTGACTTAAACCTGCCTGACGGAGTAAATGATGATCGGTTTATCAAGAGACAGAAGGTTCTAGCCACTGTTAATGATCGCTTTGCTAATAAAGAAAATTCAGACTCGCTCGATGCAGTCGATACGTTCTATGATAGAGCATACAGCTTAATTAATAGCCAGAAGGCTAGAGAAGCATTTGATATCAATAAAGAAGATGCTGCTACTCGTGATAAGTATGGGCGTAATACTGCGGGAGCAAGAATGTTGCTTGCGAGACGTTTAGTTGAGGCTGGTACTCGGTTTGTTACACTAACCTACGGTGGGTGGGATATGCATAATGGTATAGAAGAGGGAATTAAAAGACAGGTTCCGGCTCTTGACCAAGGTTTCGCTGCCCTTATTTCAGATCTAGATGATAGAGGTATGCTTGACTCAACGCTTATATGTATGGCTTCTGAGTTTGGTCGCACCCCTAAGATTAATGCTACCGCTGGTCGCGACCACTGGCCTAAAGTGTTTAGTGTTGTTATGGCTGGAGGGGGAGTCAAAAGAGGTATAGTCTACGGTAAGTCTAATGCTACGGCTAGTGAACCAGAAGAAGATGCTCTAACCGTTAAAGACTGGGCTACAACAATATATAACCAGTTAGGTATTGTCGCAGATAAAGAGCTAATGGCTCCCGGAGATAGACCTATTGAAATCATAGACGGCGGAAAAGTAAGACAAGAATTAATTATTTAGTTTAAAGGAAGAATTAGAATGAAAAGAAGAGAATTTTTAACGAGCACCGCTGGTGTTCTTGGGCTTCTTCAAACACTAAAAGCCAATCAGGAAGAGATAAAGAAAAATGGGAAATCCGCCATCCTGCTGTGGATGGGTGGAGGGCCGTCTACTATGGACATTTGGGATCTAAAACCAAATGCCGCAACCGGAGGGCCATTTAGACCAATAGGCACCTCGGGAGATGTTCAGATTTGTGAACATATGCCATTGATGGCCAAGCAGATGCACAACATGGCTATTATTCGGTCGATGAGTACTCGCGAAGCAGACCATATGCGTGGGCGTTACTATATGCACACAGGATATGTCCCTAATCCATCAATGGAACATCCTAGCTATGGGTCTTTGCTGTCTCACCAGTTGCGACGAGACGACATTGAAATACCTCAATTCGTTACTGTCGGAGGAGGTAGTATGGGAGCAGGTTTTCTTGGGGCTCAGTATAATCCCTTCTCTGTCAATAGCGATGGTAGAATAAGAAATTTAGACATGAAGGTGGACGCAAGACTCATTCAAAGAGCTTATGCCCTTGATTTCTTAGAGACTAATTTCATTAATCAGAAAAGAGGCTCTCTTGCTAAGGATCACCAATCGGTATTAAAGCAGACGTTCAATCTTCTTACAAGTGAACAGATGGAAGCCTTTAAGATTGCAGGCGAACCTGAACCAGTTAAAGAAAGGTACGGAGATAATGGGTTTGGTAAAGGTTGCCTAATGGCAAGAAGGCTTGTCGAGGTCGGAGTTCCTTTTATTGAGGTTAATTTAGGAGGGTGGGATAATCACCAAAATATCCACCCGACACTAAAAGATAATAAGTTGCCCGTGCTTGACCAAGGAATGAGTGCTTTGGTTGAAGACCTTGAGCAAAGAGAATTATTAAAAGATACGGCTATCATCTGGATGGGTGAATTCAGCCGTACTCCTCGTATCAACGGAAACGCTGGTCGCGATCACTGGGCTCGTAGTTGGAGCGTCGTGGTTGGTGGTGCAGGCATGAATGGTGGTATTGCAGTAGGAGCAACAAGTGATGATGGCACCAAGGTTATAACAGACCCCTATACATCTCAGGATGTCATGGCATCTGTCTGCAAAGCACTAGGTATTTCTTTAAGCACAACCTTTACCAGCAATAGCGGAAGACCTATGAAGATAGCTAACAGTGGTAAAGTTATCAAGGAGCTATTTGCATAATGAATATATTTAATAAGTCTTTAATTGTTATTGTTATGGTTCTACTACCAACCCTTATGGTCGCACAGGAAAGAGAATTATCCCTCAGAGAAAAGCTAAACAGTCTTACTTACACCCCTGCGGTTAAAGAATTAGCAAGAGACAGGAGAAGAGCATCTTTAGCAGGTGTGTTTTTGGGGCAAAAGAATAGAGTTGTTGGATATTACCCTATGATATCAGTGCTTCCACAGGGTCATTCCATGACAGCAGGCCCAGTTATCCTCTCTCCAGACCGTAGGTATGCTAGGATAGGAATCTCTTACTCAAACATGAGCATTGGGGCAGTCCACACCTTCAATTTTTCAACAGGAGCATCACAATCTTTTAACGAAAGGAAATAAGATGACACCAAAAAAAGCAGTCTATTTAATTATATTTCTATCAGTAGCTAATATAGCCCTCACGGTTTGCTCCTTTATGGAGCTGAACAAGGAAAAACCATTACCCTCTCTTAGCATTCCTGCGCTAGACGGTCTAGTGGAGGACACTAAACTAAGACAGAGTATAATCCTACAGGCGCTTTTAATAGGCCAACATAAAGAAGGGCTTCACGAAGGGGATACTGTAGGACTGTGTCCTGTGTGCCAAGAAGAACTAAGAATTACTGAAATATAAACCTTTACTAGAGTATAATTAATGGTAAAACGCAACCAGAAGAAGCCGCGAACAACAAGACAAAGAAGAAAAATATTAAGACCTAAGACACGGAACCAAGAAAACTATATGGGGTTTATCAACAAGTCCGACGTGACTTTTTGCTCTGGCCCTGCTGGCTCAGGTAAAACTAGCGTTTCTGTCGGAATGGCCTGTGAATACCTTATAGAAAAGAAGATAGATAAGATTATTATTACTCGCCCGGTAGTGGAAAGCGGTAGGGGTTTGGGCCATCTTCCCGGAACTTTAGTGGAAAAAATAAACCCTTATTTAGTACCTATACTTGAGGAGATGAATAAATATCTGACCAAAGCGACAGTAGAAGCATATAGAAAAAAGAACATTATTGAGCTTTGCCCTTTAGAATACATGAGAGGCAGGAACTTTCATGGATGTTTTATGATTTTAGATGAAGCACAAAATGCCACTTTTGAGCAGATTAAAATGTTTATTACAAGAATAGGGCAGCAATCAAAGGCTGTCATCAATGGAGATTTAAGACAATCAGACTTAGGTAGCCAGCAAGGCGGCCTATACACATGCATGAAAAAGCTTTCGGAAATCCCAAGTGTTGGTGTTTGCAAATTGGATTATGAGGATATCGTTCGGAGTGATATCGTTTCCAAAATACTGATGAGGCTAAACAAAAAGGAAGATACAGATGAAAACGAAAACCCTGTCAAATATTTTTAATACTTTTAAAATGAGGGCCTAGCAAATGAAGCTGTTAAAATCGATAGCCCCCTATGTACGAGCAGCCCTTCTGGTTACTATTGCCATTGGAATGTGGGTTTTAGCCTATAGTATACATGATATAAGAAAAGAAATAAATAATGTATACATGCTACATATAAACCAAGCAAAGCAGATAGACGTGCTCTTGAACCTCAAGCTTAGAGAAAGCAGAGAGAAAGAACAAGAATGGCTTCGAGAAACTAGAGAACGGTACGAAAAGCTAAATAACCACGAAGACAATGAAAAAATTCTCGAAAAATCTTCAGAATGATCTTGCCGAAACGGAGGGCCAAGTCTATAATATCATAGACATACCTTTTGTTGCGGAGTGAATATGCCTACCTATGATTATGAGTGTTCCGAGTGTGGACATCTAGAAGAAATCTTTCAAAAGTTCTCTGAAAAAGAGATTAATACATGCCCAGAATGTGGATCTAACACATATCGTAGGGTTATTCTACAGGCTCCCCTTAGTTTTATTAAAGGTGAACCCACAACAGTTAGGCATCTCGCCGACAGAAATACCCAAAAAATGGGGCACTACGAACTCCAAGATCGTCGCAAAGCCGACAATATGGACGTACATAAAAAGAACAAAGAGGCTAATGCGATTAGAAACAAAATAAATAAAATGACACCCCAACAAAAACGTAACTATATAGAGAATGGTGACTAATGAGTGAAACTAACCGAGCTGATATTCCACATGCGGCAATTATTGATTTTACTATTGTCGTTCACAAAGTACTGAAAGACGGTAGCTTAGACCCCATTCCTGTTTCCACAGAAGAGCTAAACAAATATGGAATCGCCCCAAAGGCCGCCATTAAAGTTGATGGGGTTGATAGGGCATCATGCATAGATAACATTAAAAAGAGATTGGAGAAATTCAATGGCTAGATGGGAAAACGAGAACCTAGAGAGTCTAAATTTACCAGACCCAGAGAAAAAAGTTTATACATTTTTTGGTGTGGGTGGTGAAGAATCCAAAGAAAACGACGCTTTCGTTAAGGTTGTTGATAATGGAGGCTTCATGACTTACTATATTAAGTATGGTCGAGGAGATCTTCTAGACCCACTGGGTACAGATAGAGGTAAACACAGCAGACCGTACTTCGACTTTAAAAAAGTAAATGAGGATGTATATAATTATTATATGCAATATATTACAAATTCTGAAAGAATCTTTTTGACAAGAGCAAGAAGAGCATTAATGGAGATTAATTAAATGACTAAAAAAGGCAGACTTTCAAAAAAAGAGCAGACTTATATTGCCGAACACAGCGATGATAGCGTTGCAGCAATTGCGGAGGCGCTAGGTAGGTCAGAAAACGTTGTCAGCAAAGAGCTGTCTAAACAGGAAGATGTTCCTGAGTTGCCAAAGGCGGGCGAGCTAATGGGTAGAAATGAGAAGTATGGCGCCGTTACAATGACAGAGCAAGCTTCCATGCTTGGAGATGAGTCCAAAGCTACCAAGCTAGAAGAAGATAAATCAGAAGAAGTAAATGTTGCCCGACGACATAGAGGGGCAATTCATAGAATTAAGGATAAATAATATGATTTGCACGATTAGAGACGAACATATACGTAAACTCATAATGGAAGATATTTCCATGACTTGGAAGTGCACCCTAGATGACGGAACTATTGTATGGGGCGACTATGAGCGTCCCGGAGTTCCCGAAAGTCCATGGGTTAGACTTCAAGAGTTCTGCAAAGAGAATGGGCGGTGCGTAGCAAAAGCTCAGGTAATTGTTATGGGTGCGCCTGAAGAGGTTGTGTTTGAAGATGAGAATGGTTTAGATGGATTCTTTATTGCTAGAGGGTTTTCTAAGGATATAGACATGGTTACTGGGGATGGCCCATCATATCAACATATGACATTCGGATTATTAGAAGACAGCCTAGAACGAGTTGACGTTAAAAAATATAGCTGGCCTGAATGTGAGTTTGAAAACTTTTCACAAAAAAGAAAAGCTACCCAAGAAAACCTTTCTTTTATGATATGGCGAGATGGCGAGACAAAGAAGCAAAGCGAGCAGGTTCAAGTCACCCTCAACGGGTGAGTATTGCACGGTCGCTCAATACATAGCAGAGATACTCATCCAGAGAAAAGCAGAGGCCGACAATAAGGGCTCTTTGGCTTACAAGTTCTGGAATAAGACCCAAAAGAAAAACTATACCAGACAAGTACAGGCCGTTAGCACCCTAATAGGAAAGTTTGGGGAGTCAGCAGTATTTGATTATATTATCAATACAAATAAGCGAGTGTACTCGGCATCTCCTAAATGGGTAAGAGAAGCGGTAGAAAAACATAAGTCAGTTCTAGACCGACAACCCAAACAAAAAATTGAAGTAACAGAAGTATCTAGAGATAATATAGAGTCTCAGCCAAGAAAAACATTTGGCAAGAAAACACTTTTTTCAAAATTGAGGAACACCGATGGCAAGAACCAAGAATAACGACCCAGCCTTTATTAAAGAGATAGTCAAAAAGTATGGGAATGTTATCTCTACTGGAGCGCAAGTTCTCGAAAGAAGAAAAGACTATAAGATAATTAAGGTTAGTCCCTCAGTTGACCTCTCTCTGGGTGGAGGAATCAAAGAGGGTTCGTGGGTTATACTTACGGGAGACCCTAAGTGCGGAAAGACAACCACAGCATTACAGATAGCGGCAAACTGCCAAAAGGAAGGTCGTCCAATTATATATTTAGACGCAGAGGGGCGACTAAAAGAAATGAACCTTCTTGGTGTCGATGGTCTCGATAGAGATAAAATGAAAATCATCCACTCGGAAGATGAACCATTAAGCGCAGAAGCCTTTCTAGATATTGCAGTCAAGCTCGTGAGCGCAAAAGAAAACGAGGGCTGTGTCTGTATTATAGATTCCACATCTGCCCTAATACCGGAAAAAGAATTAGATGGAGATATGTCTCCGGGAAGAGCAGGGCTGCCCAGAATACTATCCATGTTCTGCAAAAAAATGGGACAGATTGTTCCCAATCAGCGAGCGACCATGATTATCATAACGCACTTCATCGCAAACACGTCTGGATATGGGGCTTCTCGTATGCCTGACTGCGGTAAAAAAATTCAGTACCAAGCAGACACTAGAATGGAAGTAAAATCAATAACCCCATGGACTCAAAGCGATAAGCAGGTTGGTCAGGCTGTCAACTGGAAGGTTATCTGTTCGTCTATTGGGTCGCCGGGAACCGAATGTCAAAGCTGGATTAAGTATGGTCACGGGATAGATAAGGTTCAAGAGCTTGTTATGCTCGGGCTAGACATTGGACTCATTGGCAAGGCCGGAGCTTGGCTAACGTGTGAGTTTATGGCAGAACACGCAGAAGTAGTTAAAGAAATAAAACCCGAAATAGACACTGAAAATATCGAAGAGGTTTTAAAGGCTGTTAAGTTTCAGGGACAGGAAAGATTATACAATTTTTTACTTGCAAATGAGAAAGTGTTTGGTATACTAGAAGAAGAGATTAAGGCAATGCTATGATTATTCTAGGTCTAGACGGGAAAGAACACAAATGGAACCCATCTAGAAGACAGTCCTCTGTTGCAGATAAAAATAGATCAAAATTACACATTAAGGCAAGAGCACTCCTAAAGGACTTGTTTCCGTTTGATAGGGTGCTAGAAGAGCTAACACTTCCCGGAACCAAGACGGGCTCCAGAAGAACACTACTACATGCTGATTTTTACATACCAAACAGAAGTTTAATTGTTGAGGTTCATGGAGAGCAGCACTTTAAGTTTAACTCCTTTTTTTATAAAGACAAGATGGCATTTTTTAAGGCAAAAGCTAGAGATACAGACAAAGCGGCTTGGTGTGAATTGAATAACATGAATTTGATTGAACTAAATTATAATGAGAAAGAGCCTGAGTGGAGAGTGAAGTTTGACTAACGAACAAAAAGCTATTGAATTTCTACAGAAGGTAGACGACTGGGTAGAAGATAGAAATGCAGACCTTGTTAAGAAGAACGAGGATGTAGAAAGTATATTAAACTTAAATTCCGATGATATCAATAATATGGATATTACTTTGGCTTTATCCAACAGTTTTATACTTTTTGCGCATGCAGAATACCTCCAGTCACTATATAATAAAGAGAAGTCAGTATTAGACTTTTGCAATAACAGCATTTGGTACATAGTCGCAGATAAAATGGAGAACTATGGCGGACAGTACGCAAAATGGGAAGTCCGATATTTTTCCGCAATAAAAGAAAACCCACTAGCTTCAGAGCTAAACAGACTAAAGACCTCAGCAGAATCTAGAATAACAAGAATTTCAGGAAAGATTGATATAGTCAAAAAGATGGCTTCAGTCCTGCAAGACTTAGGAAGAAGGAGAAATTATTAATGTCTATTCTTAATACAGCAAAAGAATTACTTAGAAAAGGTATAGCTCTTAATGATTCAGAGCTAATAGAAATGGCTAACTCTCTCATAGAGGCGGACACGGCGGCTGAAACAGCTGTTCAATCTGACATTACACAGGTTGTTGAGCAACCCGCTCCGCCTGAGAGGGTTGGTGCTGATGACTTCTCAATGATTGGCCGACAAGCAAAGGAAGGCCCAATGCCAATTAATAAGGTTGATCGTGGAGATAACCTTTTTACTGACGACAAGTCAGAACATATGGACGTTGAGACTCCCGCCTTTACCCCTTCGCCAAGAAGAGACAAAACCCAAAAAATCAAACAGAAATGCGTTGAGTGTAAAAAAACTATAGAAGTAGCAGATGTTCACAGGAGAGATTTCTTTGTCTGTGATGAGTGCTTATCAAACAAAAGAAGATAATTTTAAATAGGAGGCAGTACTATGCCACATACTAGAAAACGAGGCGAAGATAAAAGCGACGCCCGAGAAGATAAAAAAGATGCCCGTGAAGAAAAGGTTGATTCCAGAAGGGGGTATAAGCTGGACAAAATCAAAGCGCTCACAGCCAAAGCTACTGCCGTCGCAAAAAAGCGTAAGTGGTTAGTGTTTATGATTGGCTTGGGTCTTGTGGCCTATTTTGTGATTTCAAAGGGTGGTTTTGGCGGAGGTGGCGGAGTTCTAGAAATAATCAAGGGATTCTTTTAGGGGTATATATTGTCAAAACCAAAACCCAAAACGTCCGATATAAATGGCCGACATGTTCCGCCGCCAACCTTTTACCATAGAGACTATACTAAGCGCCGACCTGAACCACCACTCAAGATTCCTGTGTTTAGGCAGGGCGCTTTAGACATAGCATCTAAGGTTCTATCTTTTGTAGAAGATAAAGACCTAAGGGATAAACTTATTGAACTTTTGTCTAATGAGTATTTTAATGATAATTTTTTATACCAGAAACACAAAAAGGAGACTGAAGAATGAAGAAATTAAATGTTGAAATTAAGGATTTTTTATTGGGATTATTGCTAGGAATTAGCATATGTATGGGGATCTACATTTATCACGGGATATAATAGAATGGCCATTACCGCCGTAGGGATTACGATATTACTTTATTTATTAACTTGCGCTTCATGCGTCAAGCAAAAAGATTACCCGCATGCCCTAATGTGGTTTTCTTATGCGTTAGCCAATAGTGGACTCTTATGGTACGAAATCAAAAAAACAAGCGGAAGCTAGAAGACCTAGCAGCAGAGAGGGCGGTTCTCTCCGGATTGTGTCAATATGGACTAAGCGTTTCGCTTGATTCAGACTATCTGGAGTCCGAACACTTCACAGACCCCACCAACCAAATTATTTTTGGGTGCATTAAAAAGGTCTTAGAGAAATCCAACAAGGTAGAATTATCTTCCTTGCTTTCTGCTGCCAATCAGCTTGGGTGTTATGAAAATATAAACAACCAAGAGGAGATTGGTTTTTTACGTTCTCTGTTTAACTTTCCAATACACGAAGAAAATGTTTCAATACACGCAGGTAAGCTGGCGAAGCTAGGAATAGCAAGAGAAGTCAAGAAGACACTGGCTATTTGTTCTAATAAAATTGATGAGGTCACAGGAGACGAGGATATAAATGATATCATCTCTCTCATAGAAACTCCTGTTCTTGACGCAACGTCTAAAATATATCAAGGTTCCGACAATAAGCCTGAGGTAATCGGCGGGGAAATAACAGACTATATAGAGTTTCTAAAAGAAAACAAAAACGACATGATTGGCATAAGCACAGGGTTCCCTGCTTATGACGAAGCTATCGGCGGAGGGCTAAGAAGAAAGTGTGTAGACTTAGTTGCCGCTAGACCTAAGGTTGGTAAATCTATGTTTGGTGACGCTGTTGCTATGCATGTTTCTAAAAACTTAGGAATCCCAGTATTAGTTCTAGATACCGAAATGTCCAAAGAAGACCATCTCAATCGAATGCTAGCGAACCTGAGTGGAGTTGAAATCAACACTATTGCTAGCGGCAAGTTCGACAGTAACCAACTAAATACCGAAAAGGTAGAAAACGCAGCTACCGAATTGGGAGAAATACCTTTTCATTATGTTAGTATTGCGGGTCAGCCGTTTGAGAACATTCTTAGTATTATGCGCAAATGGATTTATCAGGAAGTTGGGTTTGATGAAAACGGAAGAACCAAAGACTGCCTAATTGTTTATGACTATCTTAAGCTAATGAACTCATCTAGTATATCAAACTCTATGCAAGAATTTCAAGTTCTAGGGTTTCAAATCACACAGCTGCATAACTTCTGCGTTAAGTACGACGTGCCATGCCTTAGCTTTGTACAATTAAACAGAGACGGCATAACAAAAGAATCAACAGATGTCGTTTCAGGTTCCGATAGGCTTATTTGGCTCTGTACGAGCTTTAGCATCTTCAAGCTAAAGTCCGACGAGGAGATAGCCGACGACACAGACGAAAATGGAAACAGGAAGCTGGTACCTATTGTTGCTCGTCACGGAGCAGGATTAGATGATGGCGACTATATAAATATGAATATGTTTGGGAAGTTTGGCAAATTAGTAGAGGGTCAAACTCGCAATGAATTGAGAACTAAGTCAACTATTAAGGATACAGGTTTTGAATCAGGAGATCAACAACCAGCAGATATTGAAACTGTCTAACCAGTTATTCACTAAGCTGTCACAGCTTCTAAAGTATTTCAATATAGACTACATAGAGTATCCTAATAGGTTTGCTTTTGCGTGCCCTATTCATGGGGGAGACAACGCAGAGGCTTGTACTATATTCACGGACGGAAATACCGCCAAGGGTAACTGGAACTGCTGGACTAACCACTGTGAAGAAGACTTTTCTAGGAACCTGTTTGGTTTCATTAGGGGTGTGCTGTCCAACAGGCGAGCCTCAACGGTTAGTATTATTGATACAATTAATTTTTGCTTAGAGTTCTTAGATCTTGACATCTCTGAACTCGACCTATTACAAGACGTAGAGAGCAATAATGCTATTAAGCTTTTGGACATCTTCAACAGGGAGCCAGAAAGAGAGCCCCCAAAAGTAGATAGGGAAGTTATTTTAGACACAATACAAATACCAGCTGAATACTATATTAACAGAGGGTACACTACTGATATATTAACTAAATTTGATATTGGCCTCTGTGACAAAAAAAATAAGCCAATGTCAGGAAGAGTTGTTGTCCCAATCTATGATGAAGGCTATAATTATATTGGATGCATAGGTAGGTCATGTTACGAGAACATGCAGCCTAAATGGCTGCACAGCAAGGGGTTTAGAAAAAGCTCATATCTGTATGGCCTAAACATGGCAAAAGAAAAAATACTTGAAACAGCTACGGCAGTTTTGGTTGAGGGTCAAGGCGACGTTTGGCGTATGCACGAAGCAGGTGTAGAAAATACAGTTGGTATTTTTGGGGCTAGCCTCAGTGATGATCAACTGGTTTTATTAGAACAAAGCGGTGCCCTTAGCTTAGTTATACTTACAGATTACGATGATGCTGGACATAGAGCAGCAGAGCAAATTATGAAAAAATGCGGAAGACGCTTCAACTACTATAGGCCCAATATATCAGAAAAAGACGTTGGTGATATGTCGGTAGAACAAATTAAAACTGAAATACTAGAAGAACTACAAGGAGTTTTATAATGACAAGAATCTTGGCTTTTGCGGGAAAAAAGCAATCAGGTAAAAATTCGTGCTGTGCCTTTCTACACGGATATCAAATGCGGTCTTATCACATTATTAAGGGTTTTGATCTAGACACTAAGGGAAGGATTGTTGTCGATACCGTTGATACTGACGGCTCTGGGGTAGAAGAAACAGGTAAAGGCGTTTTGGACGTAACTAGAACTGACCCAGAATTTGCACCTTGGGCCGCACACAACATGTGGCCATTTGTAAAACATTATTCGTTTGCTTCTTCTCTTAAGGAGATTGCATGTGGATTATTTGGACTGACAAAGAAACAGTGCTACGGGACAGATGCAGATAAAAATAGCCCCACATGGATTAAGTGGGAAGACATGCCGGGCTACACCGGAAGCGAAACCGGCAGAATGACAGCCAGAGAATTTTTACAGGTCTTTGGTACAGATATTTGTCGGTATATCTACACAGACATTTGGACAGACAGAACCATGAGAAGTATTAGAGAAGAGGGTTCTTTAATGGCTGTAATCTCTGACTGTAGATTCCCAAACGAATCAAAAGCAATACAAAAAGCTGGAGGCAAGGTTATTAAATTAACTCGCGGTATAGATGGCGACAGTCATTCTAGCGAGTCCTCTGTTGATGACATTGAATACGACGCCATTATTGACAACAAGGAGTTATCTTTAATGGAAACGAATGTGAAGGTAATATCTCTACTTGAAGAATGGGGATGGCTCGGTAGCGTTATCGAGGAACCCAGTCCTGCACCCCCTACAGAAGACCCAAATCTTCTAGGTGGCATCCAAAAGATTAAGGAATAATATGTTAGTAACGTATATACGTAGTTCTAGTTATAATAATTTTGAATACTGTCAGATGCAATACTTTATAACCTATGTCTTAGGTCATCAAAGTGTCTCTGGTAAAAAAGCCCAGCTTGGAACAATCGTCCACAAGGTCATGGAGGTGCTAGGTGGGTGTAAAAAGATCTTGCAGGACAAGAGTGAGATGGTATTAAATGATGATGGTCTAGGAAAGATAGAGTTCACTAAAAGAAAACTCAATACAAAAAAGTTTGTGAACGAGATTATCAAGAGAAGTTATGAATACTACACAGAGAACTGTAGTCATCACTACACAAATGCCGACTATAAGTTCTGTGAAGACACAACTTGGGAGGGCCTACTATATGATGACGGAAATTTCGATCCTCGAAATAGAAATATTATCGCATCAGAGCCTCACTTCGATATCGCGATTGAGGAAGACTGGGCAAAATTTTCATATGAAACAGAAGATGGGGAAACTCTAGAGGGTCAGCTAGCTATTAAGGGTACTATCGACCTAGTGACGGAACTTGATGATGGTGTCATTGAGGTCATTGACTGGAAAACAGGAAGAAGGCTAAACTGGGCCACAGGAGAAGAGAAGACATATGAAAAGCTATGCGAAGACCCTCAGTTAATGCTTTATTATTATGCTATTTCTAAAAAGTTTCCTGAATACAAGGATGCCATCATGTCGATATTTTATATACGCGACGGTGGGCCATTTAGTATTTGCTTTGAAGATTCAGACAAAGAGAAGTTCTTGGGTATGCTGAAGGATAGATTTGAGGAAATCAAGAAAACGACTAACCCAAAAATGCTATCTAGAAGACAGGCGCACTGGAAATGTACAAAGCTTTGCGATTTCTGTAAAAACGATTGGCCCGGAACCAATGATAATATATGCAGGCATGTAAGTAACAATTTAGAGCAGTTTGGCATGATGGACACCGTTCAAAATTGCACTAAAGAAGGTTTCAGTATTGGACACTATGAGGCGCCGGGATGATTGAGATAAAAATTACAGAAAAAATGAAGAAGCAGGCTTGGGCTAAATCCCGTGAAATGGGCGTAATACGTAACTCTATAATGAAGGGTGACGGAAATATTGCAGGTTTTTTAGGAGAAGAGGTTGCAAATGTAGTTATTGATGGTACAATAAGTAATACATACGACTACGACGTGGTTTCAAAAAGTGGAATTAAATATGATGTCAAAACCAAAAGATGTACATCTCCGCCAAAACCATATTATGATTGCTCTGTTGCAAACTTTAATACCGAGCAAAAGTGCGATAGGTATGTATTTGTTAGAATAGAAAATAAAAATAAGAGATGGGGAAGAGCGTGGGTTCTTGGGTGGCTTGAGCATGATGAATATTTCAAAAGGGCTCGGAAGCTAACCAAAGGACAGGTTGACCCATCTAACGGGTTCGTTGTTCGGGCAGATTGCCATAACGTTGCTATATCAGAATTGAAAGAATTTACGAATTATGACTTGGGTTCCACTAAATAACAAGACGCACTTTAGCCTACAGAGAGGTTTCTCGAAACCTGATGGGTTAGTGGCTAAGTGTAAAGAGTACGGCTATCCGGCCTGTGCTATTACAGATATTAATACTATATCTGGAGCTGTCAATTTTTACAAAGAGTGTAAAAAGCATGACATTAAACCTATTATGGGGTGCACTGTTGAGTTTGAAAACCACAAGAGCAAGACATATATAGCAAAGAACAAAGACGGCTGGTACGCGCTCATTGATATTGTTTCTAAGAAGAGCACATACTCTGATGATGTAATGAAGAAACTGCTAAAGGTCTCTCTAAACGAAAACCTTATATGTATTGATGACCTAAAACAAAAACCAGCATATTACGTCGAGACTAAAGACGCAGAGCTACACAGAATACTTTTATGCTCGGGTATGAAAACCAGCATGAAAAAAGCTAAAGATAAAATCGTTTCTGATTCGTTTAAACACTTAAAGCCCTTTTTTAAGAGCGACGGTCATTATCTACTGAGTCCAAGCGAAGTTGAAAATATTTACAGCGCAGAGCAAATAAAGCTCAGTCTAGAGATTGCCGACCAGTGTGAGGAGTATGACATTCTTGGCAGCCCAATGCTTCCTGCGTTCGATTGCCCAGAAGGGTACACCGAAGACGAATACTTAAAGCAGCTTTGTAGAGAGGGCTGGAAGAAGCTCTTAGAGGATACTGGCATTGTTAAGAGCGAAGACAAGAAAGAGGAATACCTAAAAAGAATTAAAAACGAGATGAGTGTAATTTTTGATGCTAGTCTTTCTGGGTACTTTCTTATTGTTCAAGATATTGTTAATTATGTTAGGTCTGAGGGGTGGTTGCCGGGCCCGGGAAGAGGGTCGGCTGCCGGATGTTTGATTTCATATCTTATTGGTATTACAGAAATTGACCCTATTAAGTACGACTTAATCTTTGAGAGATTTTACAATGCTGGCCGTAATACCGAGGGTCATGTATCTCTTCCGGATATTGACCTAGATGTTCCTGCCGAAAAGCGAGATGAAGTTATTGGATATATTAAATCTAAATACGGCGAAGATAATGTCTCCCAGATGTTGACATTTAATAAGCTACAGGGTCGAGCAGCCCTTAAGGAAATCATGCGTATTAATAGCGCAGTTTCTTTTGGAGAGATGAACGACGTGACTAAAAACATACCTAACGAGGCTGACGTTTCAGACCTTTTAGAGGAGAGCGGTGAGGGCTCGCTAATTCGGTGGACACTTGCTTATCAACCAGAAGTTCTAGACAGGTGGTGCAAGCTAAACAGTGATAACGATTTGATTGGCCCATTCGCAGCAATTTTTCAGCAAGCAATCGACATTGAGGGTACGATAAAATCTCAAGGGAAACATGCTGCTGGAGTTATTATATCAGCAAATAAACTAAACCAAGTTTGTCCTATGGTTAAAGATAAAAGTAAAAATCTCATTGCCGGTTTTGAAATGGGCGATTTAGAAGATCAAGGACATGTTAAATTTGATATACTAGGTATTGATCTACTTAGTAAAATCATGGAAATTAAGGAGTAAGAATGAGCGGTATTAAGAACGATTATAAGTCAGTCATTTTTTCTGGCTGTGCTATTGAATCTAAAAGCATAAGTTTGTGCGATTTGAGACATTTTCTACCACAATATAGAGGGGATACTATGGGTGCCTATCAAGTGCATTCAGATAACCCTCGTCATAAGTATAGCAAAATCTTTAAAGACATAGATGAAGCTGTTAATAAGTTTGTTGAATTAAAAGGATTACTTAAATGAATTTTAGAGATATAATTGTATTTGACTTTGAAACAGGTTCTAGAAACCCGCTAACAACACAGCCAACGCAGATTGCGGCTATTGCTCTACATGGGCGTAAACTAACAATTCAGCCGGGCGGTATTTTTAATAGCGAGATTAGACCCATCATTGACGACAAGAAAGCTATTGAAGCTGGGGTTGACCCACTAGAGGAGGAAGCACTAGAGATTACTGGCAAGAACAGAAAAGCCCTTGCTAAGGCTCCGCTACCAAAGACAGTATGGAAAAAGTTTGAGGACTTCTGCAATAAGTTCAACTTTAGAGGCTCGTCTTATACTGCACCTATAGCCGCTGGATATAATATTATTGGTTTTGATTTACCTATTGCTCAGAGAATGTGCGAGATGTACGGCACTACCGATACTAGGGGTCGGCAGTCTATCTTTAATCCAATCTTCAAGATCGACTTGATGGATATGGTATTTTCTTGGACAGAAAACAATCGAGACTTCAAGAGTATTAGTATGGACTTCCTGCGAGAGTATATGGGATTCCCAGAAGAGAGCAAAGAGAACGCTCATGACGCCCTTCAAGACGTGAAAGATACGGCAAATATCCTCATTAAGTTCCTGAAGTTCCAAAGAAACATTTCACAAAAGACAAAGTTCGAGAAAGCATTTGCAAATGGCGAATTCTACGTTTGATATTAACGACTTCCAAGACGACAAAGTGTGGGATTTGATTTGCGACGGAAGAACCAAAGGGGTATTCCAGCTAGAGTCTCAGCTTGGTAGATCTTGGGCAAAGAGGGTTAAGCCTCGAAATATAGAAGAGCTTGCGGCTCTAATTTCAATCATTAGGCCCGGATGCTTAAAGGCGTTTACCGAGGGTAAGTCTATGACCCAGCACTACGTAGATAGAAAAGCAGGCATCGACGAAGCTAAATATATTCACTCTAGCCTTGAGCCAATTCTCAGTGAGACCTATGGAGTTCTTGTATACCAAGAGCAGTCCATGAAGATCGCTCAGCAGCTTGCTGGATTCGACTTAAAAGAGGCGGACAACCTCCGTAAGGCTATTGGAAAGAAGAAAGCCGGTCTGATGGCAGAAGTTAAAAAATCCTTCTTGTCTGGAGCAACCAGTACCGAAGGGCTTGATAAAGAAACGGCAGAAGAAATCTTTGGCTGGATTGAAAAATCTAATCGCTATGCGTTTAACAAATCTCACGCTGTTTCTTATGCTGTTAATGCCTACAGGAGCGCATACTGTAAGGTTCACAGAAAGATGAGATTCTTTGAGTCCTATCTCAATCACTCAGAAAGAAAGCCAGACCAACAGGTGGAAATCAAAGAGCTTGTGTCTGACGCAAAACTATATGATATAGAAACCCTACCGCCTAGACTGGGACACTTCTACCCATCTTTTACTGCGGCAGAGGACAATATATATTTTGGTGTTACAAACATCAAGGGCGTCGGCACCGCTGAAACAAAGAAGATGCTAGATTTGGTTCCAGAGATAGAACAAAAGTTAGGTAAAACTTTTGCAGAATTCACTTGGCTTGATACCCTGTTTAACTTGGGACTAAAAGTAAACAAGACATGTGCTGAGGCACTGATAACTGTTGGTGCCTTTAATGGTAAAAATAACACTAAACATAGAAACTCCCTTCTCTATGAATACAAGAGCTATAGGGATTTGTCTATCAGAGAAAGAGAATGGTTGTCTGAAAACTACAACTCAGATGACTCTATCATTGCTGCTATAGATAATATGATAAATAACCTAAAGATAAACTCTAACAGGCTAATCAAAGTATTTGATGTTCGGAATATTATCGAGTCTCCGCCATTTGATCTTACCGACCACCCAAACTGGATTGCAGATGCAGAAAATAAATATATGGGCGTGGCGCTAACCTTCTCCAAAACTGATGCCATACAAAGTGCGGCGGTTAACTGTACATGTAAAGAGATAGTTAACGGTAGAACGGGCAACGTAAACGTAGCAATCCATATAAACTCCCTGCGAGAATATGCAACAAAGAACGGTAAAAATCCGGGTCAGATTATGGCTTTCTTGTCAGTGGAAGACTCTACAGCAACCCTTGACTCTGCTGTTATATTTCCTGAGGCATATGGTAAATTCAAGGAAATTTTATATGAAGGCAATACAATTGTTGCTTTTGGTCAAGTATCCAGCAAAAAAGATACAAGTTTGGTCATTAACAAAGTGTCCCAAGCGTAACAATAGGCTATAATCTTCTATATGCATACATTATTGGAGATTGTAAATGAATAACTGTAACTTTGTGGGAAGGTTTACTGCTGACCCTGAAATAAGAGATGTTGGAAATACCCAGCTTGTAACCTTTTTCCTTGCCGTTGAAGAATACCGCAGAGACAAAGAGGGAAACAAGAAGAAGCGAGTTGATTTTTTTGAGTTCGAGGCTTGGGATAGCGGAGGGACAACCATACATAAAATCTGCAAAAAGGGCCAGATTATAGCCATTCACGCCTCCGCTAGGCAGCAAAAATGGACTAACCCACAAGGTGAAAGCAAGCAAAAAATAAATTTCAGGGTGCAGAGCTTTAAGATTTTCAACGAAAAAGAAAGACCGAATGATTAGAACTAAAGCGAGCATCGACGACAACCTAGATGTAATTATATATCTTGTTACAAAGTTTAATGACCAGTCTGAATCTTATGAGTTTGAGGATTTGCTTCAGGTCGCCTTTTTAGGTTCCCTACAGGCTATTAAAAATTATGATGCCGAAATTGGCCCACTCAGGAATTATATGTTTTCTTCTGTCAGAAACCACCTAATAAAATTCCTAAAGAAAGAGAGCGATTGGCAGAGCCTATCAAAACTAGAAATAGCCACACCGTCTGAATACACAGAAGATCATCACATGCTGGAGTTCCAGAGTTTGTTGGCGGCGTATAAGGATAAGCTATTACCGATGGAAAGAAAAATACTGGATTTTAAATCGAGAGGATATACCAGAAAAGACATCTGCGGAGAGCTTTTCCTTTCAAAGAATGAATACTATAGTTTATTATACTCGGCAATAGGAAAAATAAGAAGATATGAGACGTAAAAAAATACTTTTTTGCTCAGAGGGACACTTCTTGCCTACAGGATATTCTGTATACACAAAAGAGGTTCTTTCTCGCCTGAGTGTAGACCCTAGATTTGAGGTTGCCGAGCTTGCCTGTTATGTAGACCAAGCAAGAGCAAATAAAGAGGCCAAGAACTGCAACTGGACTATATTTCCAAACCAGCCCGTAAAAGATAGCCCAGAATGGCATGAGTATAAATCACAGCCATCATATGAATTTGGTGAGTATACCTTCAATCATGTCTTGTTAGACTTTATGCCGGACTTTGTTGTGGACATACGGGACTGGTGGATGTTTGAATTCCAACAAAGAACGCCATTTCGAGACTTCTTTCATTGGTGTATAATGCCGACAGTAGACGCCGCCCCTCAGAATAACCAGTGGATGGATACCTTCGCTAGTGCAGACGCCGTGTTTGCGTACTCCGAGTTCGGCAAAGATGTTCTCTTGGGGCAATGTCAAGATTTGAACTTTATAGATATAGCATCTCCCTGTGCCAGTCAGGAGTTTGATATTGTTCATGACAAGATCTCGCATAAATTAAATTTTGGGCTAGCTGAAGACTCGTTTATTCTTGGTACGGTAATGAGGAACCAGCGAAGAAAATTATTTCCAGACTTATTCAAAACATTCAGGGAGTTTCTAGACTCTAACGATGCCCCAAACGCATATCTTTACTGCCACACATCTTATCCTGATATTGGGTGGGAAATACCTCAGCTTCTTCAAGAGTATGGGCTGACCAATAGGGTTTTATTTACGTATAGATGTAAGAAGTGCGGCCATATTAATACCTCATTTTTTAATGACGTTATCAACCATTGCTATCAATGTGCAAATTTCACAAGAGAGCTCGTTGGTATAAACAATAAAATAGAAAGAGATGAGCTTGCGCAAATATATAGCCTGTTTGATGTATATATACAATATGCAAATAGTGAGGGGTTCGGGATGCCCCAATTAGAAGCGTCTCAGTCGGGAGTTCCCGTCATTACCGTTGACTATTCCGCTATGCAGTCTGTCGCAGACAATATTGGGGCTCTCAAGGTTCCGGTAAGCTACCTTCAAATGGAATGTGAGACTGGCTGCAATAGAGCTATCCCAGACAACAGCGTAGCGCTACAGCATATTACTGATCTCTACAATACCAGCGATGAGAAACGTAAACAGGCGGGCTACAACATGAGACAGCGCACGCTTTCTCGATATAACTGGGATGATACTGCGAGCAAATGGGCGGATTATTTTGATAAGACGCCAGTTAGAAATCACGCCGAGACATGGTTTTCTGCCCCAAGAATACTACCATCTGCTACTGAAATCCCGCCAAACCTTAGCGTCAAAGAGCAGGTAGATTTCCTCTTTAATCATGTTCTACGAAGACCAGACTGGGTTGGAAACCATATGTGGAAAAGAACACTAAGGGACATTACGTATAAGTGTACCGCTAGTAGTACAAATGTTGATTTCTATTTCAATGAATCACACCTTAACAACAATATAAGAAATTGGGGTAAGTTTGATGTCAATTTGGCATATACCCACATGGCTAAAATGAGAGAGATGCATAATGAGTGGGAAAAAATTAGGGCTAATAAAATTCAGGGAGGGCAGCGATGAAAGTTCTCTATATAGGAAACTATAACGATAGGACGGGTTGGGGAAATGCTTGCGCCAACAATATATTAGCTTTAGATTCTGCTGGAGTAAATGTTGTGCCTAGAGCTATTACCTTTAACGATTCACACAATACTGGCAACCAAAGAATTGCGGAGCTAGAAAGCCAGAGCGAACAAGGTGTAGATGTTTGCATTCAGCACACACTTCCGCCGTTGTACTCTTATAATTCGAGCTTTAAAAACATAGGCATCTTCTATACCGAAACGGCGACCTTTTCAGAAACCATGTGGCACAAGTACATAAACCTGCTTGACGAAGCGTGGGTTCCTAACAACCAGATGATAACGGCCTCTCAGAAAAGCGGAGTAACGACTCCTGTTAAGTTAGCACCTCTGTGCTTACCTATAGAAGATTACCAAAATATAGAAGACTGTGCAAGCGTAGGGGAGTTTAAAGGATGTTTTAACTTCTGCTTTGTCGGAGAGATGATTAAGAGAAAAAATATCGAAACTTTGTTACGAGCTTTTCACACAGAGTTTCACCCCTCAGAGCCTGTCAACCTATTCTTAAAGCTAAGTAAGCCGGGATACAGTCACGATGAAACGCTCAAATATTTCGAGACCCTTTCAGACAATGTAAGGCGATCCCTTAAAATAAGAAAGAACTACAGAAAAGAAATCACCATAACGGGGCATCTGGAAAGTAGACACTTACACTCACTGATGGGTAAGTGCGATTGTTTTGTTATGCCTAGTTTTGGAGAGGCTTGGTGTATACCGGCACTAGAGTCTATGGCTATGGGCATACCTGTTATACATACGGCTAATACTGGTATGGATGATTTCTGTGTGGGGTGGAAAGTCCAATCGTCTCCGGCCCCATGTTACATGGCAACAGATTCGATGGATAGTGTGTATACATCGCTTACCAGATGGATGGAGCCAGACTTGGAGTCGCTGTGCTCTACAATGAGGGTGGCTTATGAGACCTATAAGAACAACCCAAAAGAATACAATACCAAAAAAGATGATTCCATAGCTAAGGCTGGAGAATACGATATAAAATGTATTGGTAAAAAGTTAAAGGAGTTGCTATATGAGTAGTACCGCTAGCCAGCAGTCTATAAGGTCTATAATGAGAAGGTCTGCCCTGAGCGAAGGAGACACTCTTAATATATTGACGTTTTGCACACATGAAAGATACGAGCAGGGTCTATGTAAGACAGGACATAATTTCTATTCTATGAATCATGGAAAAACATGGAATACAGACTATGGCTTAATTCCCGCAAACTATCAAGAGATTGATATCGTGCCTTGGCATATTAACTTTGATTTAATTCTTTGTCATACGAGCTGTGAGAGAATCATGACTGCCAAACAAATTCAACAGCTTTTCAATATACCTATCTTGCGACATACGCATGTTTTACCGGATATTCGATTTGATGTTCATTCTCAGGTGGCTGGTTTTAATGCTATTGAAGTCGATCATGACAGCTTTATATCTCGATACAATATGGAAGAGTGGGGGAAAAATTTATCCAAAACTACCTCTTTTATTGAACACGGGATAGATACTGATTTTTGGGGCGGTGGCGATTTATATGACCGCGAAAATGTTTGTATATCCGTAGTCAACGATTGGCCAAATAGAGATTGGTGTTGTGGCTGGAACCTATGGCAGCAAACAGTTAGGTTCAACTCTCCTGACCAGCTACCTATAAGGGTGTTTGGCAGCAGTCCCGGATTATCTGAGCCTGCTCCTAGTCTTGAGGCCCTAAGAGAAGGGTACAAGAAATCTTCTATATTTTTGAACACGTCTATCCACTCTCCCGTACCAACAGTATTGATGGAGGCTATGGCTTGCGGGTGCGCTATCGTTAGTACCAACAACTGTATGATACCAGAAATTGTACAACACGAAGAGAACGGACTGCTCGCTAACACTCCAGAAGAGCTTAGAGAGCATTGCGAGTATCTCCTTAACAATCCTGACGAAGCCAGAAGGTTGGGAGACAATGCAAAGACTACAATTGTAAATGAGTTCAGTCTAGACCGATTCGTTGAGGGTTGGAACAAACAGTTTTTTAACGTTATACAAAACTACAGGAAATAAACATGAAAATTATATTGTCTAATAGAAAACCCTCTGAGTCAAATCATATATGGGTGAGCGATATATCATCAATTGATCTTTTTGTTGATGATTCAGAGTCCACAGAAATCATCATAGACTCAATGCTCACCTCTTTTCCACGTTCTGAGCTTGGATCTGTATTGAGTAAGATTGTGTCAAAGCTTAGGATTAACGGCAGAATAATTATCTATGAAAAAGATATAGATATCATATGTCACCATTACAACAAGATGGGAATGGATGTTCAGGATATAAATGACTTATTGTTTGATACATCTAGCTCGATAGCCTCCGTCCTGAATGCAGAAACATTAGGAGAAAGCCTGAAGCAAATGGGGCTAACGATAGAAGAACAGTTCATCAATAATGAAACAATGCAAGTAGTTATAACAGCAAGGAGAAACAATAATGCAAATTGAAACACACTGCAAGGGTTGCGTATTTGCTGAATATAGAAATAAAAAGCAAACCGGGTGCAAGTTAAATAGGATAGAACTGCTGAACCCAGAAAAAACTGGAAAAACTGAAGACGGTAAGTTTGATTTTCTTTTTAGTAGATTTTGTAATACCTATAGACCCAAAGAATGGAAGAAGGTTTTGTCTAAAGAAGAGAAGAAGAATTTAAAACAAACGGTCCTTAGAGAGGTTTTTCCTCGTATTGGAATTTTTGTATTTTTAGACACTAGATCTAAAAACGCCATGATAGATCTTCGTCATACGGTTGCGCAGATAAAGAGCCAAACAAGAGGTACTCCTCGCTACATAGTGGTTATCAACGCTAATGTTGAATATAATGAGGAGATACAAGCACTGCTTGCCAGCGAGTTTGACTTTGAAGAAACAGAATACCATATTGTATTGAGTCTCGTCGGTCAGATGGATTTGTTTATGATAGGTGAAGCGTTTAGACACGCTAAGAATGGTTGGATTTTTGTGACAACTTCTGGTGAAGATGTTCCAGAAAACCTGTTTGAAAAAATAGACAATAGAATGAATATCGACATGAAGCGGCTCGCTCTGATTAAACCATACAAAAAAATGAACGGTATGATTTTTCAGACTGCTATATATAAATTCCTCCACGGGGATAAAGATGTGGTAGACCCGAAGACTAAAGAAAAGGTTAGAATCAACTTTATTGAAAAGGTTGAGCTTATGGTTTCTGAGAACCCAGACTGTATTTGTGAGTGGGAGGAGTTCATTAATGGTACTGCCTAAGGTCGCTGTCATAATAAGCAACTACAATTATGGAGAATTTGTTTTGGAGGCTATACATAGCGCTTTAGATCAAGACTACAAAGGAGAGCTAAGAGTTTTTGTTGTAGACGACGGCTCTTCTGACGATTCTTGGGAAAAGATATCTCCATTTACCGCAAGCTCAATGTCAAAAAAGGTCTTGCATACCCCTTACTACGATGGCCCAATTGAGTATAGAGAGATGGATGGACTGACAGCTTTTAGGATTAATAATTCTGGAGCCAGCACGGCAAGAAACGTGGCCATCTGGGAGGCTTGGGAATGGGCTGATGTTTTTGCTATATTAGATGCCGATGATATGTATGCTCACAATAAAATATCTATACAGGTTGAAAAGCTGATGGAGCACGAGGATTTTGGGGTTACATATTCTGACTATATTATACATAAAACTTATAATGGTAATGATTATAAAAAATATGAGTATAAACACCCATACTCTCTAAGGGGACTACACGAACAGTGTATAGTTCATAGTGCTGGGGTTATAAAGAAAAGATTTTTACAGGCAATACTGCTACCAGAAAAAAAGGAATTTTATGATAGTAATTTACATGGCCCAGCATCTCAGGGCTTTATTGGATGCACAGAAGATTACGACTTGTGGCTTAGGCTCTCAAGAGTTTGCATGATGGTTCATGTCCCACAACCCTTATCTTTTGTTAGAGAAACAGGACAGAATCAATCTATGAGAATGACGCAAAGTATATTTGCAGACAATATGGAGAAAATAAACTCTAGAGATGAGTAGATTTACACAAAAAATAAAGAAGGAACCTCTTGATACCAGCGTCGGCATTTTATCTGCCGGAACAGGTAGCAGGATAAAGTCCCATGAGCCTAGAGCCTTACTTAAGGTTGGGCCAAAGTTTTTATTGCAACACCAGCTAGACACAGTGAATTCGATTTTTCACGAGCCCGAGATTGTGGTTGGTATAGGGGTAGAAGCAAATAGAATACTTAAAAAATTCCCCGGCGAAGTCAGGTTTGTAGAAAACCAATTACATGATACGACTGGGCCTTTTGAAACTCTAAGGCTAATAGTAAACAATATAACCAGTAATAGTGTTTTGTTCTTTCATGGGGATTTATATTTTGATATTAAAACCATCAACTCAGCAGACTTTTCTAAGTCATTCATTGTCGTAGACAATAAGAATAAGATGAGAGAGAAAGAGGTTGGAGTTACCGTTGTTAATAACAAAGCGAGCATATTATCTTACGGGCTAGACACCAAGTGGTGCCAGATCGCTTTCTTGACAGGAAAAGAGTTTGCTATACTGCGGCAAATTTGCTCAAAAGCAGCCAACGAAACAAAAACACTGTTGGCTTTTGAGGTTATTAACTCTATAATAAGTAGAGGTGGAACTATAAAAGTTTACGAACCAGACAGTATGTCTATCGTTGAAATAGACTGTATGAAGGATATAAAGAATGAAAATTTTAATTGCTAGTGACGGACTCCACGCCCACTACTTCCAGAGACAGTCTTGGTTAAGGGCTTTCAATGAGTGTGGCATTGAGGCCTCTTTTTGGCATTGCAAAGAAGTTTCAGCTTTTGATGCGTTTGATACTTTCGAGCCAGATATCTTCTTAGGGCAGTCTTATAACTTAGACTCACCACTAATTAAATGTATATACGAAAGACCTCACTTAAAAGTCGGGCTAAGAGCCGGAGATTGGGGAGACTTTGAGGCAGACCCTAGATTTAATGTCCTGTATTCCTCAGAGAAAGAAAAAGATATACTAAAGAAACTTAAAGATGAGACGGGCAAGCCAGACTTTGTACATATCCATTACGACCAGTGCGCTGTAGACCAAACACACTCAAAGTTCAAATCGATAGGTGTTGATGCTAAATCACTCATAATGTGTGCAAATGTACATGAGTATGTTACTCCAACGTTTGACGAAGGTCTTTCTTGCGATATAGGCTTTCTTGGTGGTTACTGGCCATATAAAGGTATCATTATAGATAGGTATCTTACCCCCCTGCTACACCCCATTGATAAATATAACGTCAAAATATTTGGAAATCAACCTTGGCCCAATGCCAACCAATATTGCGGATATTTAGCAGACGAAAAGGCCAAAGACTTATTTGTCTCTGCAAAAATTTGCCCAAACCTAAGCGAGCCCCACGCTCACGAGTTTGGGTTTGATATTAATGAGAGGTGCTTCAAGATATTATGTGCCGGAGGGTTCTGTATCTCTGATAATATAGAGGGGATAAGTAAAATCTTCAACGGTAACGGGGTTGTTTTTGCTGATTCGCCAGACGACTTTAAAGAGAAGATTGATTATTATCTATCTCATGATGACGAGAGAAAAGAAATTGCAACCACAGGAAGGCAATTCATCTTGGATAACCATACGAACTTTCATCGAATTGCTCAAATATTAAGCTATTTTGGCTGCGAGCAAGAAGCCCAAGACATTATAAAAGGTTGGAATCAAGCAAAGGAGCATATAGATGTTTAAGAAAAAATCAGTTTTAGTTACTGGAGGTACTGGGTTTTTAGGTAAAGCCGTGTATCGAAACCTTAGAGAAAACGGATATAAAAACGTTATTGCTGTAGGTAGTAGCTATGATTTAACAATAACATCAGAGGTCGATGACTTATTAAGGTATGCTGAGCCCGTTGCTGTTGTTCATCTAGCAGCTACCGTTGGGGGAATTGGAGCCAATAAAGCAAATCCGGGACTATATATGTACAATAACCTCATCATGGGGGCCAACCTAATTGAAGCGTGCAGAAAGCTACGCTCTGTTAAGAAGTTTATCATGGTTGGAACGGTATGTTCATACCCAAAGTTTACTCCCGTCCCATTTAAAGAGGAAGATATATGGAGCGGATACCCAGAAGAAACAAACGCGCCTTATGGCGTGGCAAAGAAAAGCCTGATGCAGTTAATAATGTCATACAAAGAGCAGTATGATTTCAATGGTGTTAATCTGATTCCGGTAAACATGTACGGGCCGGAAGATAACTTTAATCCTGCTAGTAGTCACGTTATACCCGCCCTAATACTTAAGTTTCATAAGGCAATGCGTGACGTTAAAGACAATAAAAGCTTTTACAAAAAAGAAGACGCTGTGGAGATTTGGGGAACGGGCAAGGCAAGCCGAGAGTTTCTCTATATAGATGACTGTGCAGAAGCTATTAGGCTATCTTTAGAGAAAGACGTATCCGCAGAACCTATTAACATTGGGACAGGGGGAGAGGTGATGATAAAACATCTAGCCCTTTCTATTGCTGAAATTATGGGTTATGACGGTAAAATAAGATTTAACTCTGAATACCCTGATGGTCAGCCTAGAAGGTGCTTAGATATTAGTCGCGCAAAAGAATGGCTTGGATACAAACCCACCGTGGGCCTATATGAGGGGCTAGAGAAAACTATAGAATGGTTTAACGCCAATGTAGAGGAGTTTGATGCTTACCTCGATAGTATTTAGTAAAGATCGTCCACTTCAATTAGACCTTGCGCTTAAAAGTATATGTAAAAATTTCTTTGCCCAAAACAACATTTTGGTTTTATACAAGGAAACTACAGGGTGTGCCGGTTCTTATAAAACTCTTCAAAACGAATATCCTGACGTTGTGTTTCATAAGCAGGGCAATTCTATTTTCCAAGATATCAGCCTCCTAGTATCGGAAAGCGAAGATAACTATATAGTCTTTTTTACAGACGATAATATTTTTTACAAAAAAATATCTTTTACTTACGATGAGATGAATTTATTGTTTGGCGAAGATATTTGTTGCCTCTCTCTTAGAATGGGGGTCAATACTACACAGCGAGAACTTGATGGAGTAACAGGTGTAGATGCCCTACCTAAAGAAGCTTTTGAAGTAGTAGAAAGGGCGAAAGACGGCCACCGATTTATAGCATGGAATAGAATGACGGTTACACCCTGCGGGTACTGGTCTTATGCGCTATCTGTAGACGGTCATATATTTAAAAAAGAAGCCATCGCGCCAATCTGTAATGAGCTTCTACATCAAAGCGAATACCACGAACATAACAGCGCAAGATGGCGGGACACCCCCAACGAATTTGAGTCTAAACTGCAACGGTTTCACTTTGAGGTTCCAGCGTTCATGGCGGCACCAACATATAGCTGTGTTGTGAACTCGCCTAACAACAGGGTGCAGAGTTCCCACATAGAGAACCTTAGCGGGTCTGTCTATCCATTAGTACCCTATGAGCTCAATGAGCAATTCCAAAAAGGAAGAAGGTTAAATCTTGACAAGATAAACTTCGGAGATATTGACTGTCCGCACACAGAAATAGATATAATGAAGGGGCTAGAATGAAATACGATCTTATAATACCATCACACCCTAAAGATTATGTAAAGCTACAGTTCTGTTTGAATTCATGCTTAGAGCATCTTAACCCATCACCAGAAAACATATATGTAATAACTCCAGATGGTCTGGGGGGAAGTATTGCTACGGGCATCAAGGACGAAGATGCAGTCCAAATAAATAAAGCCACTATAAAATACAGGCGGTCTAACTGGATATACCAACAGCTTGTCAAACTATTTCAAGACTTTACGGAAAACGACCTTTATCTATGTGTAGATTCTGACCTCATATTCAACAGGCCTATTGATATATTTAAAGACGGCAAACCAAACTTTTTTGTTAGCGATAGAGATCAACACCATGAGCCATACTTTAAATTTATGGAGCTTTATTTTGGGTTAAGCAGGCAGGTTGACCATACATTTATTAACGACTTCATGGTTTTTGATAAAAATATATGCGCAGAAATGATACCAAACAAAGATCATTTGGTTCTTGCTATTAATGCACTTATGTCTGATGACTGCCTCCTGTCAGAATTTGAGACCTATGGTAATTATATCACAAAAAACCACCCGAATCTTTATGGCTCACAGCTCACTAAAACCAAAATGTACGGAAGGTACAGTAACGAACCTTGGTCTGGAGAAGAGATAAAACAAATAGTTGACGAAAATAGAACTGAAGACGTAGACCTTTTTACAATTCATAGTTGGACATAGCATGGAAATAAATTTATTTAATTTTGAGAAGCGTGTTTTTTCACAATTTTACCAAGATGGTATTTTGGAGAAAATTTTTGAACTAATAGGTGTTACCAACAAGTATTTTGTTGAGTTTGGATCAAATGGCACAGATACAGGACGGGGTAACTCTATCTACCTAAGAAAAACTCTAGGGTTTGACGGCTTACTAATGGACGGCACAGAAAACCCAGAGGCTATTTATGATCTAAAAAATGAGTTTGTTTCCGCAGAAAACATAAATGAGCTGCTAGAAAAGTACAAGGTTCCGAGAGTATTTGATTTTTTATCCATAGATATTGATGGAGAGGATTTCTGGGTAGCTGGAAGCGTGGATTTGGAAAAATTTAAACCTAGAGTGGTATCCATAGAGTTTAATCCGGAAATCCCTCCTCCTCGCACTATAATACAAATCCACCGAAAAGATTGGGTCTGGTCTGGCGACAGCCGCTATGGTTGCAGCATAACGGCAGCAAAAGATCTATTGAACTGGATGGGGTACACTTTAGTGGCGGCGTCGGGAGTAGATGCGATTTTTATAGCCAACGAAGAGATCGAAAAGAACAGTCTACAGTTTAAATATGCTAATAATGAGTATAAAATATTTTCTAAAGCTATACAGCATTTGAAAGCTACCGACAAAACAGAAAAAGAGAACGATATGCGATGGATATTAAAACACAGCTGGTATGTGGAGGCTATTGGCGGGAAGCTTGAACACTCAGGGGATAAAGAGAGGGGTATATTTCAGAATGAGAATAGTTAATACATTTATTTCAGATGGCGGAGAGTTACCGGCATATACACAAATTTCACTAGCGCAAGCTCGCAAGACAAATCCTGACGTTACTATAGATTTTATATGTAAAGATGACCAGCCATTTTTTAAAGATATTGATGTAAACTGGGTTCCTCAGGACTCACTAAAGGATGGCACCACCCTTAAAGAATTTAACAACCTGTGCTGGTTTAAAAGACACGGAACGCCTAACACGACCCACCCTAGCCCTGAGCTGTTCTGGCATAGAACCTGTGAAAGAATATACTATCTCAGTGAGTATATAGACAAGAATAGACTGTACGATGTCTTTCACTTTGAAAATGATGTTCTTTTATATCACGACCTTGAGGGCGTTCCACAGTCTAACAGGATAAGCCTTACACCAATGTCAGTCGATCAAGTTACGTTTGCTTTTGTCCACGTTCCAATGCCTGTACTCATTGTTTATCTATGCAAGTTTTTAAACGAGGTGCTGGCTCTTGGGGAGCAGGTACTGATAAACAAGTTTGGATTTGATCACGTAAGCGAAATGTCGCTCCTGCATGTGGCTCACAAGTGTGAGATGTTTGAAGCCTTCAAGACGGTACCTGAAATTGGAGAAAAGGACTTCGTGTTTGATCCCGGCTCCTATGGCCAATACTTAGGAGGTACAAATAACGGGCATGAATCTGGGTTTACAGACCCTAAACATATGATAGGCGCGCTACTTAGAAATAATAAAATAGGGGCAGAGTTTACAGATAAGCCATATGCCATTGGGTCAGATGGAATGAAACACCCAATTTTTAATCTACATGTACATAGTAAAAACTTGGAGGGTTTTATAGATGTCTGAAATAATTAACCTTATTGAACAAAATCCGGACAGCTATGTGTATCAAGAGGCTGTCGAGATACTATCCAAGAAGCTGAAAAATGATTATTCTTTTATCTTGCAGGTATGGAATCATGAGATGCCGAAAGAAACAAAGTATCCAAAAATATTAATATCTACATCAGATGAGGCACACAATGTTCCTGACCAAACACAGGATGACTCGTATGTGCACATATTCAAGCAGTACGCACCTATGGGAACACCTACAGACCAGACATCGGTAAAGAACATAAATAGAGTTAGCCCATTGCCCTTAGGTTGCCTCGAAGGGTTTGTCAACCAAGACATCCCAATAACGAAAAGGACAAAAGACTGGTCTTGGATGGGCCAGTTTGATCCCTATACTAGGGTGAACTTTAGACAGGCTGTAGACAGATTACAGGGCGAGCGACCAAATTACAATAGTCATGTCCTGTGGTATGAGGGCTGGAATAACGGAGATGCTATAGACAGCTACTGCGATGTGATGAATGATACCAAGATAGCGTTGGTACCCATTGGCTCGGGTAGCAAAGAAAGCTTTAGATTTTTTGAAGCTATGTGCGCGGGGTGTATAGTAATAAATGTGGGGATGCCACAAACCCCAATGTATAACGCAGCTCCGGCGTTCCCAATGGACGCTGGATGGGCAGAGCTGACTAGAACAGTAGACTTCATCTTAGGAAGAGAAGAAGAGGTGTTGGAATACCATTCTAATGCCGCCAAGCTGTGGTACGAACACTTTTGTTCTCCAGAAAGGCTTGCGGAATATATGTTTAAAAGGATTGAAAAATGAAGCAGATAAAAATAGATTTTAAAAACATGTGGGGCGGCTTCTTTAAGCATGACAACATAATCACCAACACTCTGTCATTAGAATATAATGTTATTGTTGATGAAAACAATCCAGACATTATCGTTTGCCAGAGCTCTCCGCCAGATCATCAGTCTCCGTCGGCAGCAAGCCTAACGGATGGAATGAAGGGGCGAGCTAAGATTATCCACTGGCTCGTAGAGTCAATTGATAGAACGGGAGACCCAGACTACAGTAGCTGCGATTTCTCTTTTTCGTCCTGCAAGTTTGACGATAATAGAAACGTGCGAATACCACTATGGGCTATGTATGTAGACTGGTTTGGAAACCAATATGTTCAAGGAAGGAACCAAGCCTTTCTTGTTTCACCAGAGTTGTTGCTAAATCCTCCCGACTACACGGAAAAGAAAAAGTTCTGCTGTGTATTAACAAATAACGATATGGCGCTGAGAGCCGAAGTGTACCCTGAGTTCATAGGGTTCGGCGTAGAGAACGGCCTTTTGGTAGAAAGTAGAGGTCGAGCCTTTACAAATATGCCCTCTATAGGAGGAGATGAAAAAGACAAGCTAGAGTATATTAATGACTTTAAGTTTAACCTATGTTTTGATAATGGTGAGGCTGACGGGTGGATAACTGAAAAACTAATACATCCACTATCTAAAGGGGTAATACCAATATATTGGGGCTGTCCAGATGTGGGTGAAGAATTTAATGAGGACGCCTTCATTCATGCTAGAAGATTTAACAATATAGATGAACTAAACGAGGCCGTTCTTGGTATATATAATAAACCTGACCTGTTCCAAGAGATTCAGAGTCAGCCATGTTTTCCAGACAACAAAATTCCCGACTGTGCTAACCCAGAGTTCCTATTGGAGAAATTCAAAACGGTGCTAGAGCTATGAAACCAATTAAACTATGTTCAGACATTATAGACGAAAGGGATATAAACTCTCTTATCGGCTGGCTAAGAAAAATGCCTCAATTAACAAAAGGAGCTAAGACGCTAGAGTTCGAGGAAAAGTTCTCCGAATATCTAGGATGTGAACACTCCGTATATTGTAATTCTGGCTCTTCGGCAAATCTTTTAATAGTGTCCGCCCTCAAGCAGATGGGACTTCTTAGAAACTCCAAGATAGTAGTCCCACAGGTTTCTTGGTCAACAACTATCTTTCCTGCTATACAGTTTGGTTTAGAGCCGATCCTCTGTGACTGCAATATGAAAAACTTGGGGCTAGATGTTAATCATCTAAAAGAGATTATAATTAAAGAACAGCCCGCAGCGGTTATGCTCGTACATGTATTGGGTCTTGACTCCTCTATAGAAGAGATTATCAAAATATGCGACCAGAACGATATACTGGTAATTGAGGATACCTGCGAGAGCTTAGGATCTAGAACGTCCGGCAAGATGCTTGGCACGTTTGGCTTTGCTAGCTCGTTTTCGTTTTACTTTGGCCACCACATTTCAACTATTGAAGGGGGAATGGTTTGTACCGATAATAGCGATTTTGCGGACGTTGTAAAGATGATTAGAAGTCACGGCTGGGATAGAGACTTAAGTCAAGATTCTAAAGAAAAATACAGACAGAAATATGGGGTGGACGATTTTGATTCGCTGTATAAATTCTACTATGCAGGATTCAACCTGAGGGCAACCGATCTACAGGCCTTCATAGGTCTTAATCAGATACCTAAAATAAATCACATATCAAAAACACGCGAGGAAAACTATTACGCTTATTGTAATAACTTAAATCAAAAAATCTGGTTTCCAAAGCCGAAGACAACTCAAGAGGTTATATCTAACATGGGTTTTCCTCTTATCTTGGAAAACAAGCAAGAAGTTTACAGGGAGTTAAACAATAAAAAAATTGAGTGTCGCCCTCTTGTAGCTGGTAGCATGGGTCTTCAGCCAGCATGGGTCAACCTCTATGGGGAAGAGCCGATGGTCAATGCGAACATTGTGGAAAAATACGGAATGTATATTCCCAATCACCAAGACCTTAGACATAAAGACATTAAGAGAATTTGTTCTATAATCAACAGGATGGTATAAATGAAGACAAAATTTTATGTTATGCACTACAAAAAGAACGTTGAGCGGCGAGCTAGGCTAGAGCCTATTCTAGAGGAGATGGAAATTGACGCCACATGGTATACTGACTATGATAAAAATGAATTATCAGAAGCCGTCATCGACACATACTGCAATATTAATTTAGATCTCTTTAAAGAGAGAACTTTAGGTATGTATGAGGAGGTCGATTACGACGGATATAAAGGACCGACAATGGGACATATATCTTTATGTATAAAACATATAAAATGTATGGAAGACTTGGTATCTTCTGGTTATGACAACGCAGTCTTTTTGGAAGATGATGTTGTTTTTCACGGAACCAAAAAAGATATTATTGATTCTCTACATACGGCAGAAGGGGTTCCTCATGATGCTCTCTTCTTTGGTGGGGGTTTTGACCACAACCTTGTTGCCGATAGGGTTTGCGGATCTTATAGAAACCTATTACTCGTTGACCATCCCGCCACTAACTGTACATCTTCCTATGCCCTAACAAGAAGTGCGGCGGAGAAGGTTCTCGGTACATTCACCACGATATGTACTTCTATTGATTGGGAACTTAACTATCATTTTAAAGAAAACAAACTAAAGGTTTGGCACACCAATCCATATCTATGTAGCCAGTTAAGCACAGCAGGAGTGTACGGATGTACCCTATAGATGAGGTAGACGGAGAAAAGTTTAAAAATACATGTGATTTTAAATTTGGTGAAAAAATTCCAAAAAAAAGCGTGTCTTTAATGTACACAGCCTCTGATAATCATGAAGAGGTATTGGATTTTATTGTCAGGCATCCAGACAGTCAGTTTAAGCTGTTAACACATAATAGTGATGTAGAGATAAAAGAGTGTAAAGTGCCCGATAATTTAGTTGTTTGGTATGCTCAAAACCTCGGTTTTAAGCACCCTAGAGTCCGCCCTCTGCCCATTGGATTAGAGAATAACCACTGGCACCCTCAAAAAAGAAATATAATGAAAAACGCCCCACTTTTAGGCAATAGAAAGGTGCGGGCTTTTACCCAGTTTAACCCATCGACACATGAAGAGAGGCACGATTTATTGCACAAATTGCACTTAGGAACAGTTTTTGCAGACTATGGGCTATCTATAAACGGACAAAATTTTGAAAGATATGTCAATCACTTGAGAGAGTATGCTTTTTGCCTGTGCCCAAGAGGAAACGGAATAGATACACATAGAATATGGGAGGCCCTGTATCTTGGGTGTATTCCTATCGTTAAAAAATACATAACTCATGAGTGCCTAGAAGGTTTGCCTGTGTTGTTTATCGAGGACTGGAATGAAGTCACAGAGGATAGACTTAAAAAAGAATACAAGGACATGCAAACCAAAGAATATAAACTTAATAAATTGTCATTCTCTTACTGGAAGAACAAAATACTAGCATGAAAAAGATAGCGGCGATAATTGAAACACTGTCAACCTCACAAGAGTCTTATTACCTTATAAAGGCTTTTAATAAAATGAAGGAGGATACGGACTGTTCACCTATGTGTTTTTATAGCACATTAAGTGCGGCTCCAATAACACCATTTTTCGCATGTATGAATATTTCTTATTATGCTAAATTTGATGGGGTCGCGATTGCGACAAGTGTTGATTGTGCGAACATGATGATAAAGACAAAGAATAATGCCAAGAAATTCCTATACCTATGGGACTTAGAATGGTTAAGGAAGCCGATGGACTTTAACTATGTTTCATCTGTTGTAAGAAACCCGGAACTTAATATAATAACTAGAAGCTACTCCCACAAGGAGCTGTTTGAAAACTACTCTAACAAAAAAGTCGCAGGCATCGTTGATGACTGGGATATGGAGAAAATGGAGAAAATACTATGGACGTAAAAACAGTAATAGAAATGTATACAAAAAATAACCTAAGCACGAAAGCCATTGCAGATAACTTTGACACGTATCCCAATAAAATACGCAGAGTGTTAATATCTAATGGTGTTGAGTTACGCAGCAAAAGCGAGGCTCAAAAAGAGGCTTTAAAGTCTGGTAGACATTCCCACCCAACAAAGGGAAAGACTAGAACCGAAAAGGTTAAAGATAAAATTAGTATCAGTCTGGAAAAGGCGTGGGCGGACTTGCCAAAAAAAGAACGTAAACGCAGATCTGCCCTTGCTAAAGAGCAATGGGAAAACATGTCTGACCACGACAAGGAGGAGTTACGCAGTAAGGCGGCTAAAGCTTTATTGCTAACAATCAAGGAAGGTTCAAAGCCCGAAAGACTCCTTTATGAAAAAATTCACGCATCAGGCAGGGAAGTTATCCTTCATAAAAAAGACCTAATAGAAGGTACAAAATATGAAATGGACTTGTTTTTGCCCGAGCTTTCGACTATAATAGAGGTAGATGGGCCCCAACACTTTGAGCCAGTTTTTGGAGAAAAGATGTTACGGGGTTATGTAAAACACGATATAATTAAGAATGGCGTTCTTGTCAAAAGAGGCTATTGTGTAATTAGAGTAAAGTACCTATGCCCTACGTTCACCCGTTCGGTTGGTAGAAGGTTGTGGGAACTTGTTGAACCTGTTCTTCAGCAAGTAGAGAAAAAATTCCCATCTAAGAACAAAAGACTTATTGAATTGGAGATTTGTTGATATGCCAGAGCAAGTTGAAACAGAATTATTTGATGTTGATAGTATTACCGAAGATGTTTTGATTCCAGAAGAGGAAACGGATTCAGACGCAGTAGCTTACGGTAGTGAAGGTTGGAGCGATTATGTGATGTCACATTTTCAAAGGAATGAGCTGATAGACAAAAACCCTATTTGTGCTGGACTAAGACGTGTATCTGAGCTATTGCTTGGTGACGTAATTGAGTCTGGCCCCGATCAGGTTTTTCCAGCTATGGACGGAAATGGGCCCGGAAGAGCTACGGTAGTTTATAAGGTTGTTTTCAACTGGATGAACTCTGGAGAGCTAAGGGTTTTTAAGGAAGTTGCAGACGTATGGCATGGGAACACAGATGATTTATTCTGTGCACACCCTGTTGCCACAGCGAGTACGCGAGCAGAAGGAAGGGCACTTAGAAAAGCATTAAAGGTGCGATGTTTAGCTGCTGAGGAATTGGCAAGAAAAGATATTGTATCTATTGTTCAACAAAGTGTACAAAAGGATAACCCCACCGATGGGGAATGGGATGAAGGCGCTATTGTAAGCTCTTCACAAATTAATTTTATTGATAACAAGTGTAGACAACTAGATATCAATGTCATGAAGTTTGTAAATTCTGGAGAGGGCGATTATGAGTCAATTGAGATAGTGGAGAAAACCAAAGCTGCCGCAATGCTCGGAGTCCTTAACAAGTATCAAACTAAACAGCAAGTTATACCTGAAAACATACTGGGCTATAACAAGAATTGGAGATCATAAAGATGAAGGTAAACTATAATTTAAGCAAGCTGAGCGTAGAATTTGATGGTGAGACAGTACGAGACGTCTGGAAACAGATTGCTGTCTTTCAGGAAGTATTCGGCGAATCTGCCTGTGGGAAGTGTGGTTCTGAAAACCTACGTTTTGTCGTAAGAGAAAATGAAGGTAACGAGTACTACGAGCTGCGATGTATGGACTGTAATGCTAAACTTCAGTTTGGTGCAAACAAGCAGGGCGGTGGTTTATTCCCCCGAAGAAAAGATGCTGATGGCAACTGGATCGATAATGGCGGTTGGCAGAAGTGGAATCCTAAGACCAAATCCCTTGAATAAAGGGAAGCTCCGGTTAGGGCTACCTCGCTCAAGTTAATTCTTGGGCGGGGTTTTTTTGTGCATAAAAAAAAGCCCCACACGCGAGTGAAGGGCTTTATAATGGACCAAAAGGCTCAAGCTTTATAGGTACTCTAGAGATACATACAGTCCATATTGCGTCTTAGAACCGATACTAAGAGGAGATGCAGAAAGAGCAGCATACCAAGTATGTCTTTTTGCTAATCCAGTTCCGCCAAAAGTATTGGTCGTGGTTTTTGTTCCGAGATTCGGTGTTCCGCCAGCTGCGGTATCTCTGTTCGTGCTGTCGTAGTATTGCAACCATTTAGGCTGTACGGCGGCAACATCTGTATTAACAGAGTTAACAAAGTGCCCACCACTACCGGGAGAATTGAAGAGTGGAACCACTACTCCAGTACCTCCGACAGTTTCAGTGTCACCAGTTACCACACCAAGTCTAGAGTCGCCATTACCATTACCAGCCGTTGCTTCAGTCTGGGTAAAGTTCCGGAATCTAACGCCAGAAGAGTTATCGTAGTAATTTTGTGCTGCTCGCCATGTACCTGCGTCTGGCCAAGGAGCTCCCCACCAAAACATGTCTCCAGAACCATAGCAATTACTATTATAAGCAACATTATCAGAGCCGTTGCTTGACGTCCAAGCTGCCGTTGTTTTGCCATCAAAGTTAACAATTTCTGCTACTTTGGTTACAACACCAGATGCTGGGAAGTTAGTGTCTGTTCTATCGTATATTCTTAGCTGACAGTTTTGCACATTGACATCAGAAGTATGGTCAAAGTTAACGTGGAAAGTTCTGTTTCCAGAATTCATTTTAGTCAGGGGGATACCTGACCCCACTGTACTGGGCGTACCAGAGCCCGGTGTACTAAATTTTATGTTCGTGGCTGCTGGGCCTTGTGCGGTTCCAGCTGCGTTAGTTACGTATGTTGAATCTTGGAACGATCCGATTTGGACCGATGAGCCAAACGTGGCACCGTAAAATCCTAAACCAGAACCAACAATATTTTGCTGTGTTCCTATACCAAATGTGATTTCTGCCATTATAATATCTCCTTTTTTGCAATCTAAGGGCACCTATATAATGTAATACACAAAATGCCTAGTTTTAAGTTAAATTTTAAGTTATTTTCCTCCACACCCTCCGCATTTTCCTCTAGTTTGTTTGTATCTCTCCCATTTTCCTATCGGGCACTCTTCTGAGGCCCACGCAGCCTTCATTGATACCATACATCCACACTCAGAGCATCTATCTCCAGAGAGCTTATCGCAACCACTACATATCTCTAATCGAGCCCTTTTTAGGTTCTCCGGTACGTTTTGTCCACCGTCAGCTATATGTCTTGCTGCCGACGTAGCAAAGTTTTTCGCCTGCTTAAATACAGAGGGCATTTTTTGCTTCTTTGCGGGTTCTGTCGGTGGTTCCGTTCCTGTTGGTGGTTCAGGCTCGCTTAGGGTCCCGCATACTCCACATATACAGGTAGTATGACAGATTAATTCTATCGAGCATCCTTTGCATTCACGCATATTTAATTCCTTATTTATAAGTTAAAACTGTAGTCAGTAGTGGAATCGGTATAGTTTTTGTCACATTCTTTGATTGCTGAAAACCAAGAGGGAGCCGTTCCAGAATATGATATTCAAAGGGAAATTGTTTTTGGTATATCGGACTTCCAAAATCAAGGTTCCACTCTTTATTTATAGCTGCGCCATCACCATCGTAAGAAAGATTCGCTTCGTAAAATTCTACCCCTATTATAGCCGCCGACTCCATCGGTGCAGTCCCTCCAGAGAGCCCGGCTCCAGTTGTTTCAGCTAATGGATAATACTCTGTCGAAGAATCAAGATCAAAAGAGTCGTTATCTACAGACAGTTTGAAGTTATATAAGTTGACATCATGGCCCACCCCACTCAATGACTCTATAATAGTGGCCCTGCCGCCGATATGCCTTTTAACTATTACATCTCTATCTAATTGGGACTTTCCGCCCACTCCGCTATACTTTGCCCAGTTTGCTGGTCCGGGTGACTTTGGCGGCCCCCACCCGCTGGTATTCGTCCCCGCCCCGGGCCCTTTCCCATACTGAAAAACCGCAAATTCCTTTTGGGTGCTTGTTGCGAAAGATTGATCGGTCTGTGGAAATCTGTCTATACCGCTTATATATGACAGCTCTAAAAGAGCGTTATGGGCCTCGGCGTAGGTGTCATAACCTTGAAAATCCCACCTCTGCCACTCCCGCATCGTGCTCTTCGGCTCCCGATTGAAGTAACCATCGCGCCCGCCCGGCGACAATACCGGTTCTCCCATCGCATTGTAATCTGGGTCGCCTTGCATCCCGCTTGTCGCGTGGGCCTCCGGAAAGTATTTTGTATTGTTGTTACACGTCGTGCCCCGTTGGCCATCATCCCACCATCTAAATTTTGGGTTATAAATCGGATCTGTTGCGGAATTTTTACAGGCGCCCTCTTCACAACATGCTTTTATTGTTATTTTGCCAAGCTCTACAGCCCTGAGAGTCCTTTGCATCCCAACATTCCTAAACTCTTCATTGTTGTCAAATCGCCTGCCTCTATTAATTCCGCCCGTTAGTGCAGCCGGGCCGGACCTGCGATAATAATAAGAAACATTATCTAAGTTTGAGGTTCCAACCATATGAGGGTGCTCAGACCGGGTAGAAATGGACGCATCTGGAGAAACCGACTTTACAAGCAGAAAGAGTATCTCATGATGTTCGTCGATACCATAATTGCTGCGTGTAAACTGATAGTAATTACTGCCGCTGTCCTGCACCTCTAGCTTTCCACAGACTGGAAATAGTCTTACCTCCTCAAGTATACCATATACAGTGTCTTGTGTGGTCGTACAGTCGCCTTTCACCCACTTCTTGGTACTCAGATCGGGGGATGGACCACCGGTTTGGGGATTATTTGGATTTGTCCAATAGCCACAATTAGGAGGGCCTATACAATCAACCGCAGGAACAATCCGTGGCGGCTCGCTGGGGTCCCAAAAGTTGGGGATTATTCTCTCTTCCTCAGGTTCACAGCCATCTATAGTTGCTTCTTTGTTCCGAACAGTAAAAACCCCATCCGTAAGATTTACAGGAAAAAGACTATACCCGGGATTCTCATCCCAATAGGATGACTGGTCATAAAGCCGCGATTCGCTAAGATCGCCGATTATTGTATATAAAAGGTTAGGATTACTGGCGCCATTTTGAGCGTCAACAGAAATACCCTGAGGAAATTTACTTGCAAACTTAGCTATTTCGCTACCACATGATGTCCAACATCGATAGCATTGTCCCGCAAAGCTTTGTCCGTTAATGCCTATAGCTGCTTTTTTTTCCATTCATCTATATCCTGTAAATAAAATTTTAATTTGAAACCTCCACCAAAGAAATACCCGGATTGAGGTAGCTGTCTATTCTCCCAGCGTGGACCAAGATAATAGGAATTCCAAGGATTCCCACCTTGCCCGTTGGGAAACCCACCCCCCAAGCCAGCCTTCGGGTTTGTCACCCTCGCGCCGCCGCTATGCCTCATCGCTGTGCCATCTTCTTTGTGTTGGAACGCTAGGGCCTCTCGTCCCATATTATACGTTCCAATAACCCAATGAGTTTGTTTCGGAAACATCTTGTCTCTGCTGGCAAAGATATTATCATTTTCGACACCTTTCTCCCTTGAATGTTGTCCATATGTCGCACCCTGTTTTCTTTTGTCTACCAGTTCCTCCGTTGTACTAGTATACTCTTCAAAGGCGAATTCACTAGTAACAAGGGTGTTACGTACACCTTTTGGTAATGACTTAACGGGCTCTAAATTTGCAGGGTTTCCTTCGGTTAGGCTCAAATAATAACTTTCTCCAAAAACATCAAAACCGTAGGCCCTTTCAAGCCAATCGGCTCGACTATCCCACACATCAAGCGTCCAGTTATTCGTCATCTTTATATAGGTCGGGTTTTCATTTGGGTTTATCAGCTCAATCTCTGACACGTCAACCACATCTCCATCAGCACCGGCTAATGGGTTGCTAAGCCTAACCTTAGTGGGTTCGTCTCCAGCGTTTTCAGAGTCTGGCGCAGGCTCCACTATTTCGTCAATAGTGTATTCATCGGGAACTATCGCATCACCATTCGCGTCAAACTGCCCAATAGGATATAAAACCTTAACGCCCACCTCAATATCTACCATCTGTGGGCTCCCGGAAATCTCACTCCCTACACGATCTATATCAATGTCCGGATTAATAAGATCAATCCGCGTAACCCTATATTTAAATGGATTATAATAATCTTTACCCTCTTTTGTGCTCAAAGCTTTGAGGTATACCAACTGTAATTTATATGTACGTTCACACATAGTGTATTGAAGTACGTCTTCTAATAGCTCAATCTCTGATACATCAACAACCTTATCATTCATGATCCTACCACTACTAATCCTGACTTTGGTAGGCTTAAGATTTGGCCCCTGTTCTAATATTTGTTTAATGGTATATTTATCATCATCTCCCACAGGATGATATACTTCCATACCTTCTTCAATATCTATCCCAGATTCATCAGCACCCCTCTTCGTTCTGAATGACACAAAAATAATATCAATATATGGGCCGCCTTCTTCGTGTTTTCTGGGGTTCGAGAGCATATATTTTTCAAATGTTTCAACTGACTGACCGAGCTTTCCATCAACTCTAGGCCAACCCACTGGGAGTTCCACTATCTTATCTAGAGATTGATCCTCCGCCACTATACTTTGAGGCTCTTCTCTCGAAAGGCTCAGCTTGTTGTCAGTATATATAGCGCTCGGCGGAGTTACATACCACGTTTGCCAAGTGTTAAGACTGTCCCCATGTTCTGCGGCCTGTATACCTCCATAGTACGGATATGGGTTTTGGGGTTTAAAACGTGGATCAATGGTAGTATAGTCCTCAAGCTCGCTACCTGTTACCACTCTCCCCACCCCCTCAGGGCCTGCATTCGAGTATGGGTTGAACACCCTAAACTCTGTAGACTCTACACTTATTTTGTTAAACAATTTTTTATCTGCATGATAAAATTCTATTCCATCCGTATCCTCTATTGTTCCGTCTGGAGGTGGGGTGAAATCGACATCCACACCGTTGCGGAAATAATATGTACCGTGTTCATGGCTAAAAAATGGATACGTAAGACAGTAACTTAGCGAAGTATACTCGTCCATGTTGGTGCCCCACAATGTACTTGAAACGGCCCCCCCTTGGCCTGATATCTTCATACCCATTCGGAAGCTGGTGCAAGTTCCCGCGTAGGTATCAACTCCAAAATTAAATAGCCTCCGCTCGGTCTTATAGAGCGTCTCTGTAACGGTGTCAGATATTATTTTTCCATTGTGGGTTATTTTTGTAGTATGTTCTACAAAATAATCTGTAACCTGAACTGAGAAATTACTAGGTTTACCTGAATCTACAACTCCCCCGTAAGTGCCGGGCTTTAGATAGCCGTTGTTGATTAACCAATCTTTCCAAGCAAGAACCGGCTTAACAGTCGGGCATTGACCAAAAGCATCTTTCTCTGAGGGCAGACAGTCTATGCGACCAGATTGATCGACCCCTAGATTATCCCTACAGTCAACATTCATCAACACGGTTGGTGGTATATGATCTGGGCTTGGCTTTCTTTCGAAACTTGCGCGCGAGATGTTCCCAGAAATCTGTTTAGTAACTACTATATTTTGCCCATTAGCATCGCCAATCGTAGCGGTCCAACGGGCTGGTAGATGCCAGCCAACGTCTTGATCCCCAGATTTGAAATTATCCATTATCTCAGCATCTGTATCGTTTGGATTATAAAAGTCCTGACCGAAAGTCCAACAGCTGACTGCGGGCCAATCTTCTGTTTTGCCCAAAAGGTATTCACCATAATCAGACTTGGTAAGGACATACTTTATTGCTGTTAGACCTTTAAAACCCTTCTTATTCCACACGACAATGCCGTCCTCTTTTCTTAGTTCATAGGTGCTTGTTTCTGTTACGTCGATCACGAAGGGGCTACCGACTGCCGGATAGCCACCCCAAGGTAGAGGTGTAAGTTCAATCTTAGTAGGTTCACCATTTGGTCCCGTCGCCACTATGTTGGTAATGGTATATGGAAAAACGGCGTTGTAGCCCATCGATCCGTCCCAACGGCGACCACTCCAATCGAAGGGGAATCTGTGGGCTTTACTATCGCTGCCATCAACGAAATCTGTCGAGGTCATGCCAGCAATTCCGGCATCTGTTAACGTCACGGGGGTGTTTCCTGCCAGCCCCTTGGTTTCCTGCGTGATCGTTACAACCTCACCGACTGCCGAAGCGCTAAAATCGGGGTGGTCGTCAATCGCTGCTGCCAAGCTAGTTGCCGTGGCGGCGTTTGTTAAGGCAACAGCCCAAGTATTAGGTCCGGCCAAGGCTACGCTAAAATCAATATCCGTAGCTGGGGCATCTGTTGCCCGCAGAGTCACTTTGTCTCCGATAGCAAGCTCAGCAACATCAGTTATGGTGACTGTGGCTGTCGCTGGGGATTTATTGCGGGTGGAACGCCAAGCAGCACCTATTTTGTCGCCTAACTTAAGCTCATTATTTTGCAAGTGGTCATCATATTCATCGGACGTCTTCCATCCGCCACCCCCTAACTTATAATATACTTTATAGTATTGGTCACGACACCCGCTCCTCGTAGGGAGGATTTCTATTACTTTACAACAAGAGCTGCACGCTGGCCTACCCATAGTTATGCTCCTGTGCTTTTGTTGTCACAACTTACATAAACTACTCGCCACTCTTGATTAATCCTCACCGCCATTACATATATATCATAGTCAGCGGCGCCGGGATCAACAGACAAAGAGGGGTCACGGTTTGTAAGGGTTATAATTCCATATTCTCCATGTTCGTCTTCCTCGCTCCATTCCATCCCTGCGACCTTATTGGTACGCCTATATACTTTCATTGTGCCCGTAGTGTCTGGCGTATCAATAGCATCTTCAGCTGGTTCAATCTTGGTTTCGAGAATCCCCTCTACAAACTGAAGTCCGCCAGCCCAAACCTGACGCTCATCGTCCCATTTTAAATCAACAGGGCCGGTTTTCCAGCTCGCTCTATTTTCTGCGGGATTAAGTGGTTCAAAATTACCATCTGCCTTTCCGGGAACAGGATGCCCCATAACGTCATAACCCCAACCAGACAGCAGTAGTGGGCCACGCAAGCCAAATGTTCTTACCTCGTCAACATCGCTAGGAACAGTATTACCATTGAAAGATAGATGCATGTTGTTTGTTTCGCCCGTAAGGGGACTCTTACCAATTAGCCAATTAAAGTCATCCATCAGAACTGCCCCAAAATCAAGCTTAACGAATTCTTTCATTCTCGCAGGCATATTTGGATCATCCCTACTCAAAGCATATGGGTCTAAATCTCTGGAAGTAGGAGATACGTGCTGGTTATAAAAATGATCTGCTCCACCAGACGTATCGGCATCTTCATCTATATTTTCCCCCTTAGTCGGCTCCCAAATGTAAGGTAGAATGTCTGGATTGCCTTGCGGATCTTTTCCCTCGGTGGGTGCTTTTCTTATACCGACCGGAGACCATAGCTGCTCGGGAGTACATCCAAAGCTAAAATTATAACTGGGCGCATTCTTGCCGTGAAAGCTAACACCTCGACCAGAAGAAAAATGTAAAGACGCCGCATTTTTTGTAGACATAGACATAACAGTTGACCCAAGCGAATTGGAGTTAGCGCCGCCAGCGGGAAGAGCAGGAACCTGAAGTCCACTCATGAAGTTTGTATCTATGGGATTAAGGACATTGGCATGCTGCTGTAATGCATTTACAGAGCTCTTTTGATTAGTGCTAAACCGAGCGACAGTTCCCTCTTTCTGGGCCTTAATTTTATCTTTGTTTATCTTCGCTATTCGGTCAATATTATACTTAGCTATCTTACCAAAATTCCTAGTCCATGTAGAGAACTGATATTTTGTAGTAATCCCACCCGTACCAACGGAGACATCCATCTTTGTAATATATGGGCCGTTTGTGTCAAACCTATCTGCAATGTTGTATTGTGGGAATTCAGCTAAATCAACAGACCCAGACTCAGAAGCATATAAATCAGCAGTTCCAGCATAAGTTAAAGCCGCACCGGCTTTATCTAAAAGCGCTCTACTTCCAAATGTTTCAGGTTTTAACTGACTGTTTTGTTCTACCTCAGCCTTACCTATTTTAGTGCTAAACCTATACCAAGGACCCCAGCTATAGCGATTGCTCTTTTGAGGAATTGAAACCTTAAAAGGCCTAACAACCCTTGGCGAATATCTCATTGCCATCATCTCGTTTTCAAATGATGAATAGCTAGATGTGTTGTAGTATTCCGTTGTCTTATTGCCAGTATCCGGATTTTCCACCTCCAGCCAGTATTGCTCACCCTCTACATCGATACTTCCCCCCCACCCGGGAGTGTGCAGGAATGCAGCCGAGAATGCCCCGAGCCCCATCGTGGAATCTAAAGCAGCCTTTTCGCTTGCATTAGGGTCAAATTCCCATACTTGTGGGCACTCTATATGTACCATAGCACTTACATCATCATATGGATTATTATTATTCTGATGGTATGGATTATTCATCCAGTAGATCTGCTTATCAACCTTTATCTCTGACCCTACTAGTGTGGTAGATCCGGGAAGTGTATAAGGTACAGTTTTTTCTATATTCCCAAAATCTTTCATCTTGGCTGCACTTGTTCTGCCTGATGAAATAGAGGGATAATATCCGGCGCAAGCTTTTAGTGCGCCCTCATCATTATACATACTTATGTCTTTAACACGAAAATCAGGGTCCCAGCCAGCATCAGTTATTTCCCAAGCTGCTTCTGTTTCAAATGCATTCTTATATCTAATATTGTTATCATAGCCGCCCGGCTCTACGGGGAGCAATACAAAGTATGTCTTACCCCAATAGTTTGTAGCCGCATTTAAAACCGCGTCAAATATCTCTTTTTGCTGACCGCGACCCGCGCCTTCTGAAGCTGCCCCCCTCCCATCCATTAACATCCTTCTATGCCAATCTCCATTAAAGCCGGGTAAGACAGCGCCACCCGGCATCGTGTTTTGGAGAAAGGCGCTCATAGCTGCCGAAGTACCCATAGCTATTGAACCGTAAAGAGGGTTGCCCACATTGCTATACCCATAAAATCCCCCTAGCTCATGATATAATTGCCACTGCTCAAATCCCGACATTGCAGACCTAAACTCCTGAATACGAGCCTGATACACTCCACCATTACCGAGCGCCACTGGAGCGAAATCTTGATCGCCAAACCCCGTTCCTACTAGCCAGTTACCGTTAAGATCTTTTCCATATACGGGAATAAGATATTCCATACCCGCTTCCCATACGCGAGTAGCTTGATCTCCAATAATCATTTTTTGTGTAACGACATCAGCATATTCCTGACCATTATTAGCAGAAATAAGAGTATCGTTTTGTTTTGCCGCCGCAACAAGGTCTGCGACAACGCCCGGTCTGGGCTGCTCAGACTTATCTAAGTACTTAAATGATATTACCGGCCCTGTGACGTTACCATTTACATCATATTGAATTGGAACTACTCCATTTCTAATAACCTTTTTGTATTGACCCTGCGGAACACCGGGAGCAAAGCTAGTGGGGCGGGCAACGCTATACCCTGTTTGTACCTGAGTATATACAGGGTCTATGATCGTAACATAATCATGAACAATCAATTCACAGCACTCTTGAAGTATAGCATTTATACTTTTGGTGGGCCCCTTTAGCCTGAAGAAATCCGGCACAATAGTTTTTAGATTTCCAAAGTCTATGACAAATTTACTGTCGCCATAACATATGGGCCCACCTATCAGCTCTTCACCGCTAGAGTTAACTGAAGTATGTATCGCGGCTCCGTTTGGATTGTCGTAAGTATACTTAGACTGAGATATCTCCTCTATCATGGTGAGGAGACCCTTAGCCGCCAACCCTGTTTGGTTTGGGTCGTCTACGACAGGAAAGCCAGCTGAGTTATAATCAGAATAGCCAAACGTTCCTCCCCAAGTGTAGTTTTCTTTAATACCAAAGGGGTTATAAACATTGTTAAGTTGGCTAGTGAAATTCCAATCAGTAGAAGGGTAAAATGGTTTATCCCAAAATCCAGTACCCTCAAACCCACTCAATATAACCTGTACGCCATCAAGAATTTTAGATGGAGACTCAAAAGTTACGTCATACTTTCTACCACCAGTAGACTCAGAATAGTTATACCTCTGGAATATACCTACAAACTCAAACCCCTCAAAAGCAAACTGGCACACTGTGCCAACCTCTGGAAACCCATCTACAAATGTAGCTCCACCATCAAGAGAGTGCTTTATTGTAATGTTATCGTCTGGATCTTCTACGAGGGTCATCTGCATAGTGCTGGATTCCGCGCCATATCCAACCGACGACGTAAAAGATTCGACGTATACGCCGAACATTTTTAAAGGCTCTGTTAATTGTACCATGCTAATATGTCCATTCTATTGATAAAGAATATCCGCCAGTTGAGGGTGTCCAACTTTCTGACTTACTCAGCTGATACGCTCCTGTAGGTTTATACGCATTAACAGCAGCGAGAGCATCCGCAGAGGGCTTACTGCTCCTATTAGCTCTTTTCATTGTCCATTCCAAGCTTGCACTCCTTTTCCTTTCAGTGGTTGTTCCCATATTCTGAAAAATAGGGCCATCAGTTTTACCTATAATTTGTATTATGGCAACAACATTGTTTGACCGATCTTCGTTATCGTCTGAAATTTGAAGACTTTCAGTTATTGTATCATCTGACTCTAACTCATTATCATTATAGCTTAAACTATAGGTTATAACACCAGTTGTTCTATTTTTAGATACACTTTTAGACATTTCTGAGGTACTAAGAGGTGTAGCAGACGTAATAGTTGCTTGATAAAAGGTATTTGCTAACCCATAAGCCTGAGTTAAACAATTATCAAGAACGCCCTCCGCCTGTGTAATTTTATCTTCAGATCTTGTAGCAAAAGAAGATGTGTTAAGCCCCTGTATGCTACCATTAACTGTAATATTGGTTACTCCATCTTCTCCCGTATCTAACGACATATCAAAATCATGCGTGACCGCGAGTTTAGATATGTACCATGTTTCTGTAACAGAATATGAGCCGCCGGGAAGGTCTGACTGCGCCACTCGACTATGGTTGTATGCGCTATCGGTGCTTAGGTCAATAAAGTCGCTAGAGCTTTCGCCCATGTAGATTCCCTGAAAATCCGTGAACCTGTCTTGTCCTGCAACACTTTGTGTGATAGTTGTTGCGGGAGTAGTAACCAACCTACTGAGAACCCAGTCTTTAGCTTGAGCCCATCCAGAATCATTAAACGTAGTATCTGTAACTTTGTTATATCCGGCAGCACTTACTGTGTGGGTTATAGTATAAGTCTTGCTAGGAAGGTTGGTGAAATCATTACTTGCGTAATATCGCTCAGCGTTCTCAGATATATCCCAACTCTCTTCTGCACTGGCTAGACTGTACGAACTACCAGTTTTAGTAGAACTTCTTTTATGGGCGGTAAACTCAAAAGTATAATCCCCAACTTGAGTTCCGGCGGTGTCGTCATCTTGTTCACCAAAGCTTATACTTGTGAGTGTTGCGTCATTAAAATTCAAAACATTTGCGCGCCCACCATAGGCAACTATTTCCAGAGTTCCAACAGGAATATCATTTTCCATAGCTACTAGTTTAGCTATCATTGCTTCATGTAAACTATCCTGTCTGGCACCAGCATCTACCATGTCTCCACTAGCTATAATCTGACCAGTTACAGATATGCTGTATGTCATATCTATAAGGGTGCCGTCCGACGCCTCTACCCTTTCGGTAGAAACTGAATATTTAGGGAAAGGCCCCGTAGCGGCTGTACCGCCGATTGTGATTGAGTCTCCCCCAACTGGATTAAATGTAACTGCCATAAATTAACTCCTTACTCGCTATAACCTCTTATGAACAAATCTGGATCTCCACTAGGTGTCGTGTAAACCTCTGGAAGTGTAAGACTTGCTGTGTTTGTAGATATATATCCCCCTGACATATACACATTTACGCCCGATGCTGATGTAATACTGGTTAGCGTTAGGCTAGTATCTGCCTCTGCCTCTGTTCCTCCACCAACACCTTCTCTCCATACAACCAGATTCTTATTTCCAGAGCTTTGAACATAAGAAATTATATGTAGAGGTTGAGCCTCTCTTAGTATGGTGGGGTTTACCTCAATAGTTTGTGTGTTAGGCATCATTAGGGTGGCTGTGTTCTCAGCTACTCCCGACGCGGGATCTGTAATGATTGCCAAGCCTTTAGAAGCACTAACCTCTGCCGATGGAGGTGCTTCCATTCTCATGAAGGTTGTTCCGCTAGCAGGCCCATAATCCCCAGCACCAAGCCAAAGAGAAGGACTGCCCGTGATATTTCCGGTTCCATGTCCGATACCAGTAATTAAAACATCTTGCTGGCCAGATGTAGGATAAAGATCAACCTGAGCAATCCTCATATTCACGCCCATTTGAGCCATTCCTCCGCCCCCTTCTCTTCCCCCAAGAACAAATACTGAGGAAGACAAGTCCCGAGCAGTTTTGCCCTCAATACTAAGATCAGAAGCGTTGCTAGCATAAAGTGGCCCTGCCGTAACTAATGAAGACTCTGATGTAGCCGGTGTAAAGTCAGCGCTCATATAGAGGGTTTGAGGATGCTGTAATGGTGCCCTCATATATAGAGGAGCTTCTCCACTACCAATATAATTAGTTAGATGTAATGGCATCGCGACGCCAGTCCCGATTGACCCGAATGTTATACCTAAATCTCCAGTAGCCCCTCCCGAAGGAATGAGAACACTTAGGTTTAGTGAATCAGAAACGGGTGATGGGCCAGAGATATACAGCGTGCCGTTTATATCTCGCAGGTCCAAGAGTGATATCTTTTGTATTTTCTTGATTCTTCCAGCACCGTAATTGACCTCAAAATCTCGCGTCACCAATAGCTTTTCTTCACCGATAAGGGTAGCCTTCTGGACTGACACTATCTCGTGAGAAACGCTGTTTATAACATTGATGCCGGGTACATATTGCTGAATTTCGGATTCTATTTCTTCTGTTGAGAACTCAAAATCTTGAGAATATACTACATCTTGTATTTTAGACTTTGTATTTGTTATCAGTCCTGCCGATACAGAATTAACAAAAGTTCCAAACTTGCTGTCTGTACTAGAGTAAGAATTCAATAGCGAAGGCGTTCCCGCAGCGTTGATATTAAACTGATATACTGTATTAGACATTGGTTCACCCACAGATAGGTATCCAGACTTAGAATCATAATCTAAATCATAACCAAACAGTTTTGCATCATAAGCACAACTATCCACTCCTGCAATAGCAGAAGAGATTAATCCGCCACTATAAATTGCATCAACATACGACCACCCACTATCATATTTGAATATGTAAACGGCTCCATCTGGCGATGCGGCATTAACAGCAGAAAGATTATTGTTTGCAATGTATGGGTCGAGCAGTGGAGCACCAACAAAAGCGAAGTCTCCCGCAAGCTGAATTTTTGATCCAAATCCAGTTTTTGTTCCTGCTGGTATATTGTTTATATTGCTGTTGTATCCCGCAGCGTCGCGCGTCTGGTTGAATCCAAACGCTTTGTTTTCTGTTGCATAATCATCCGATTCATACCTAGCGTAAATATTGGCAAACCGCGTACTTTGTTTTCCGTAGTATAGGTCTTCACCCTTCCAAGATATAGATTCGCCCATAACCCTATTCAGAATCTTATCTACGCTGGTCGTTTTTTTCCAAGAGCTAGAAGTAAATGCTGATGTGATTTTCCACCTCTTGAAAGATTCGATGGTAACGTTAAGTCTTTTTTGAGGCTTTATTGCGCACTCATCAAAAGCATTTTTTGTTGTTGATAATCTATCGAACGCTTTTTCCTCTAATATGAATATCATATCAGAAATATACTCATTAAACTGAGCCCTTACGGAAACTGCTATTTTATTTTCTGGTGAGATCTTAACGTCTTTATAATAAAACATAACCTCACTAGCATTAGAAATGCTCAAATCTACAAGGTCTTCCTTAAACTCAGTGTATGTATATGCTAACTTGACAGAGCTTTCATCTAAAATATTAAAAATCTGCAAAGGTGGCATATTGGACACGAGGCTAGAATTCGTGCCAACCGCTAAATATGTTCCATTTGAATCTATTGCCTGCCTAGACATTTCATTGTTATAGAAAGAGGTTGTGCCCAACCCGTTATAGCTTTCTAGACTGCTTCCGACTTTAGAAATCCTTTTTACGCCATAGTCATGTGACCCGTTTGGAATAAATGCATTCCTAGATAGAGAGTTCGAGCTATTGTAAGAAATAATAGACTCTGCGTTAGAGCTATAGTCAAGCTGTGAATTTTCCCGAACGATCTGTTTTTGATGATGAAAATTATCATCTAAACTATTAGCAGTAGGAACAGCGGCTCCAGACACATAAAGATTGGGTATCTGCATTGTGTCATCACCCTCAAATGTTGGCGGTGACTGTGGGTCTATAAACGGAAGCCTGTGTGGCTGCATTAAGAACAGAGGTGCAGAGCCCGCACTAGCCTGCTCACCAATATACAGGCTTGTATTTGCTGTCTTTTCTGCAAACCCCTTTTGGTGAAGATGAAGCCCAGATGGATATGAAGCGTTATTGCTATTAAATGGTTCTGTATTAATGGTTAGGTTCATGACTCCGGACGCAGGGTCTGGTGTTCTCATGTATAGTGGCATATTTCCACTATCTGAAAGCCTACCTAAGTTTAAAGGTATATTGGCGTTATCGACATGAGTAGCGTTAAGATATAAATTCCCCTCTATGCATGGTATGCTATTATAGGAGCCATACACTCCAGACATTGCAACATTCATATTGCCACTACCTAAATGTGGCTGACCCATTGCAAGCCTCATTCCTCCACTACTATAAGGCATACCTACAGATAGCGCCACACCTTTATTTACGCCAGTTCCGCCCGGAAATTGAGCCGACATACCGCTAACTATGGTGTTACCAAATGCTGTTGGGGTAAACAGAGATGTTCCGCCACATCTAAATCCAAGCGGAACAGGAAGAGATAACCCCAGATAATTCACAGCTGGAGTAGATCCAATTTTGAGTGGCATACTATCAGAATGACTCGCGACACCGCCTATGTAAGTAGGAGCCAATCCACTAGAAACAACATGACCAGATGTTGACATATTAAAGCTTTTAGAGCTTTGGGGTGCAGAGTATATTGAGAGACTTAAGAACTCTGGTTTTTGAATATCTGAAGAGTGACTAACGTAATCCGCAACGTAATTAACGGCCCATTCACCCCAAAAATCATAACTAGCAGATTGTACTATCTGTATAGATTCACTATTTGTGCCACCAAGAACTGTACCTTCTATATCAAAAAGCGCAGGGGTTTTAGATCTTCCCATTCTTAAAAACCCTTCAGTGCCCGGCTGTGCAAATTTTGTCGGAGCATCATTTCCCTCAAGGCGCGTAAAAAAAACAGATGGTGAGTGTTGATTCTCACGGAAAGATGCACACCGAAACCTCCTTATATCTCCAAGATCATAGTCATTGTAAGCAAGCTTAACGGATGATATTTTAGCTTTATTTATAAATGAGTGCACGTTGGAGGAAATATCAAATGGCTTACTGTATGGGATATAGTTAAGTTCTTGACCCCACGTTCCTTTATTCTCGTCCCCAGCTACCCACTTCGTTCTATAGATTCCGTCAAAGTCTGAAGTTTGAGTGTTATGAGACATCAGACCTACAACTAAAGTGCTTTCAACCTGAGCCCTAGAATCAAAGCTAGCTTTGTTTACATCATCAAACGTTTGACTGTAAGACCCATCTGTATATCCATTTCCATCATTATAAAGAATAGTCTTGTTGTCGTTAGAATTCTTAATTAACGACCCATGCGCGGAAAGAGCGGACAGAGTAGGCCCATCTATGACTACTGTTGCGCGCCAACCCTGATCTCCAGCAACACTGGTTCTGCGATAAGTAGGATATTTTATTAGGGCTGCGCTATCTTGAAGTCCATCGGCGTAGAGAGGGCTGTGTGGCGAGTTAGGATTGTAAACCGAATTAGGCCCATAAGGCAGCTTGGTTCCGCCCCCCATCGCATCAGCAACTGCCGTTTGTGTTATTGTCTTTCTAGGGTCGTCTTTATAGAATGTTAAAATCGGCAAAACTTGTGCAATGTCAGAGTCATCCGCACCCTTAAGGGTGGTATTTTCTTCTACATCAATTGTAAATATTACACTTTTTAATATTCTAATTGAGTTATATTGTGATGAGCTGGTTTCTATGTTATAGAAGGCACATAGGCCGCTATGCTCATCATTTACATCATAGATATTTGCGGGGTAATCAATGCCAAGACCCTCACGATATGAGTACATATTGTTAAGGTTATATGGATTTTTTGCATTAAACTCTTCTGTGAATGAGAAATACGGAGACACCTGAGAGCTTCTGTGGTCGCTAATAAAATCATAGCTCTTAGAGGCTCCGCTATCGCTAAATACGGCATTCCCGTAAGGAGTCATCAATACCACCATCCCAGACAGAACGTCATACATATTTTTCATTAGGTATGCTATTGTTCTGCTTTCTTCTATCTTCTCTTCAAAAGTTATAGATCCTTCGGGAAAGATATTGACATAATTTGGTACAGATTCTTTTGGAATATCTAATGTGCGATATCTAGTAGTATTGCCATCTCTATTGTATTTATTCTGAATGCCGTTTGTGGGAATAAGCCCATTGGCCATATTGCTAGTAGCCGGAGTTATCTTCTGGAAGAAGTCAAAAAACCCATCCTTATTTACCTCGTATAGATATAACCTATGGGCTAGACTCTTGCCCTCAATATCAAACTCGTTAGTATAAGAAGCTCCGTGAGTAACGAGAAGTCCATTATCACATCTAAATAGATACCCAAAAGGCTGACCAAGTAATATATTCCTTTCGTCTTTGGGTAGAACCCTTGGGTCTTTCTGGTTCTCAAGAGTATAAGCAGGGTGCCTGTCTTTGGATATGGTTGCTGTGTGCATGAAACGTTCACCCACTGGCATAATAGGGGTCGTGAGAACATCGCTAGTAGGATTGATATAGTAGTGAGAGTAATTGCGATAAACGGAAACATAATCTGCCGGTTTATCATCTTCCGTTATCATTGGTACAAAACCAGCGGGAGCATAACTTTCTCTGCCATGCCCAGCGTCGAGGAGGCTCTGGAGGCTGGCCCATCCAGTTACACCGCTGTCTATCATGTAGTCGTAGCCACCCGGGCCCGCGTTCCATACCCACGTATCGAGATAATCCACATCCCCCTCGGAGGTGCCGCTATCGCCGAGCATCCCGTTATTCGCCCAGAAGCCTTTCTTCATGTGTTTTTTCTCTTCGTCGGTAAAATACTTATAGCCCGAACCCTCTACGGGTGTGTCTGGTATATAGCTGTTGTCGCCCATGCCGCCGCCCATGCCGCCGCCCATATCACCGCCCATATCGCCGTCCATTATGCTCTGGCCCGTATCCATACCCCCCGCAAAGCCCCCAGCCGCTTTATTTTCTGGAAGAAGGTAATCAACGCCGCCAATGGTGATAAACCTACTGTGTTGAGTCGGATAGTTCTGCATCCGTTTAGCTTTATATCTATGCGTTGATAGAGACTCCTCTTTAAACACTTTAATTCGACCCTCATCTGTGCCGACAAGAAGTGACCCATCTCTAAACATCATCGATGGGGGATCGCTATACCAATAGTTGTACTCATAAAAATAATTT
>Ga0208013_1000103_pt1 | contig 68626 bp, 84 predicted proteins | sample 16_taG_FD_184091 | JGI IMG/M metagenome (GOLD analysis project Ga0208013, IMG submission 184091) | Marine viral communities from the Subarctic Pacific Ocean - 16_ETSP_OMZ_AT15313 metaG (SPAdes) (version 2) | ecosystem: Environmental > Aquatic > Marine > Oceanic | place: Pacific Ocean | collected...
AATGAATCTACCTCTTCGTCAAACATCCCGAACCTTAGGTTTTGGTGACCCAAAACATCCTCTACCTTTGCTAACTCATCCGATGTTCTTACTGCATACATTTGCGCTTCGTCTATCTTGTTGAATACCTTGCCCTTTAGGGGTCTAACGCCATAACCTATCGTATAAACAAAGTATTTGTTGGTGCATTTGCTTTCTAAGATAGCAACATAATACCTTGTAGCGTCAAAAAGAGTCAGTTCCGACATTCCTGTGTATTCCTTACTGGCTATCGGTATGTTGCTAAGTGGCTTCTTGATTGCTCTTGCTAACCCATTATCTTCTATCTTGAACCCAACAAAGGCTTCATCACTCTCTACTAAGAACCATCCAACCTCTTCTAAGAAGGACATTGTTTCTGTATCGTAGAACTCATATCCTTTCATAACCGAATTGATTGGTATTCTTGGTAAATTAGGCTGGATTGCGTCTAAGAACTCCCATACAGCACTATAACCAACCAATTTTAGCAATGTTTCCCCACATCTAAGGGTCAAATAGGGTGAGAATCTGCGCCTCTTTCTTTCCTCTCTTGGGTTGTTTATCTTTCTCCATGCTTTGAAATCTACAACTTCTATCAAATCCGGTGTTGTGAGTAGGAAGTTCCCACCGAATAGCAACGGGTGTCGCATATACCGAGTAGGTATCTGCGGATATATCACGGTTTGCCTATCTGTTGTTCTTCTATGAGCCGTTTTTTTTTCGCTCTCATAGGAATCTAAAGGTGGGGGATAGCAACGGGCGCAATTGTCTAATCTCTCTCCGACCCTTCTTGGCTTATCCTACTTTTATACGGCTCTGCGGGATGCCGTCATCCCTATACTGCGGGTAATTAGTTCCGCATTTAGATTTACACCGAACATGGTTTAGGTTTTGGGCTAACACCTTGATAGCACATAGAGTGCTTTCGTTAGCCACGCCAGTTCTTTAGTTGCTATTCCCCCTTTTTGTGTGGTGGTAGTAGAGAAGGAGCGACTCTTGACGAAAGACTTACTGAAACAATGTGTGACTAACAATCGGCCTTTTCTGCTCATGTCCAAAGCAAATACGGCCCCTCGGTTAGTTATGATAGCAACCTTCTCCAACTACCTCCAATTATTCCTTGGTTTGGTTCTCCCTATAAACCCGTAAGCAATCGGGGCATTTTTGTCGCAGGTGTGTTAGTGAATCGTCAAGGTATTCCTTTGGAAAAGTTGACTCATAGTCTTGCATCTTTTCATTCCATTTAGAGTCATATTTGAATCCACAAATGGGGCCGTTCCCACTATCAAAATGTAGCAACGGTGGCTCGCCTTTACTCATTCAACCACTCCATCTCAAACAACTTTGGCCTTCGGCGGGTATACCTTTCTCGTTGGCTATCTTCCATAGCCGCCCATACTGCGTTAGCACAAGTTAGACTTGGGTCTGCTAAGACGCTACTTGCTATTTGAACAGGTGCTGATACGATGCTTCTCGCTATTACCCAAACGCCTATCTTGTCTAATAGACAAAACCATTCCTCTTCCGAATAGGTGGCGTTGCTTTCTTCATACCTAACTAATACTTCACTACCACGGATTTTCTTTATCTTCCCGTTCTTTGCTATGTATAGCAATCCATTAGTTGGTAATACCTGATACTTCTCATACTTGCTCAGGTGAGAACCCCTCCCATTCTAAGGCATCTCCGCTAATAATCCAATCTTCGTAAGCAAGTTCTTCTGCGTAATCATACACCGAAGTTAGCAACCTATCCCCTTCTCTCTCAGGAATACCTGTGTCTTCCCATACCTCTCTCCGAGGCTCGCGTTGGCCGTCATACCCAGTATACCCAGTTAGCACCCATAGTGTGCCTGTATCTCTGTTCGTATCATACGCCAAATGTGTTTTATCCCATCCATGCGAGCGCATGAAGTCCTCAGCCATACCATCCCATATTTCTGCGGTCCACTCCATCCTTTCATCGGCCATTTCGTAATACCAAATGTGTTCTAGCAACTCATCTGTTAGTGTTCCTTTCATTCCGCTCGTTCCTCCGCCTCTTTTGTGATAGCGTTTAGCAACTTTGTTGCTCTTGACTTAATGGCCTTGGATGCGCTCGCGCTTGCTAAGTGCTTGCAGACCTGCCCCATATCTCGCTCTGCTTGAAAGTAATCCCAATCACTACTCATCTACTATCCCAACTCCTTCGTCTTCACCATTGACTATCTCAATTGGTATTCCGAGCGATTGAACTATGCGCCATTCGCTACCATACACGGTGAAGATTGTTCCACTCTTCATGTGTATATCCACCAATGTTGCTTCGGTGTTCTTCGAGTTGGTTGTTATTGCGCTAACATCATCCAACCGCAGGTAAGTGCTACCGCTCGTTGTTTTGATAGGCCCAATAAGGCTTCCTCTTGCTATTTTTCTTTCGTTTCTATCCATGTTCTCATTCCTCTGTTTGTCCTCATTTATCACCCGTCGGGGGATGGGATATAAACACTCCATCCACATTGTAGGGTAAATCTCTAATGTCTGTATCTGTTAATGCAGGGTGCGTTAGCAAGTGACTTATGTTTAGCAACCACGCATCGCCGTGAGAACGGAGGGTATGCTCTTCCATTGCTCGGTTGATGTAATCCTCTACTACTTCTTTCGACAGGCAGTTCACCTTTGCTAAATGTCTAATGGTTCTGCTTCCGGCCCCTACAGAGAGGCTTCTGCCTATGTGCTTCGCTTGGTGGCAAAGCGGGCATAATGCCTGTAGCCTTTGTAGTGTCTGAATCCTATGCTCGTCGTCGTATGACCATACTTCGTGGGCTTCTACTCGGTGCTTTCTACCCTGTGCTAATCCGTCGCTACCGCAAACCTCGCATTGGTAGTCTGCCTCTTTGTATGTTGCTGTTCGCAACCTATCCCATGTGCAACCTCTAAGCAGACCCCTTAGGTTGTTTCCATAGGAGTTGCTAGGTATCAATTCGATACTCAATTTTACTGTGTCGTGGTCTACCATCTTACTACCTCGTCGTCATTCTCATCTGAATCAGGGTCTATCTCTGCCTCGTTCTCAAAATGCCTTTGGAAGGCGGTAGGCATAAACCTCTTGCCCTCATCTTCCTCCATAATCTTAGCAATCTCTTCTTCGATATACGGCTCCGCATCTTCGCCCTTTGGCCTGTGCCTTGCTCGCCCACCCATTGGGCCTAGGTTTTCGTGTAGGAAGGCAAGGAACTGCTCGCATTCCTTTGGTATGTGTTCCTCATCAATAGCAACGAACCCGCGAGCATCCAATATGAATCCGCTTATCCCTGCTTTTGCGAAGTTCTGTAGAGTTAGTTGCGAACAGGCTAACTTTGTTTCAAACGCAATATCAAGTGCTGTTTGTTTGTCGTATGTCTTTGGTTCGCCTTCTACGATTTGAGCAACCATAGGTCGTATTAGCAACTCTTCGTCAGGTATGCTCTCTCCAGTATGTGATGTTATGACTGCATTTTCATATAGTCGTGTGGAGTAGTGCATGATGAAGGATTCAGGATATACATTGTCCTCGTTGCGTATCATTTCGTATGCCCTATCAATTAGCAAGTGAACCTGCCTAATTTGGGTCATGCTTAGTGCGTCTGCTATTGCCGAATGTAAAACATTAGGTTCATTTCTGTTAGTCTTCATAATGAACAAACCATCTACAGGGTCTAATGGTAAACCAATGTGATGTAATGTCTGCATTAGTTGAACCAAATACCCATAGGCTGTGCGCTTGTCCTTCATGCCGTCGTCGTATGACGATACCAGTTCATCAATCCATTCCTTTAGCAATTCTAATTCCTTTGGTCTTTCCATATTTATTCCCCCAACCACTCCATCATATCATCTGACCCTAATATAGAGGCCATAATCCTCTCTAAAGCCTTGATTGGGATATGCTTTGCTATTTCCATCATCTCTTTCATTTCGGGTTCAAAGTCTTGCCCTCTCACGCTTGCTATTACCCCTCGTTCTATCAAACCGCGAAGTGCCTCTGTGTTATGGCCTTCGGCCTCTAATTGAATCATAATTGGGTTATCATTGACTTCCAAATTAGCAATGACCTCGGTAGCATTGAGGAAGAACGGGCGATAATCCTTAGCCGGTATGAACTCTGTTCTTTCGTCATCCTTTGGTATATATCTGCAAATGAGAACTACTCTACCACGAACAAAATGTTCCTTTAGCAACTCCTTCTCCTTATCTTGATTCCAATGTAGAAGAAAACAACCTAAGTTGTTGTTGTAAGGTGTTCGGAAGTCATCTTGATTGCTAAGATTGTATAGGGTTCCACACACCTCTAATCTCGAACCATCCATAGGATGGGGGAATGTTTTGGTGTTGTGAGCATCTGTGCTTGCTATCTGTGCTTCGCCTGTGTGGAAGTTGCATAGCATCTTCTCTATGGCCCAATACTCGTCAGGGTATGTATGTTGTAGATGTTCGGTCCAGTCCGTATCTAACGGGTCTTCCGCCCATAAGCCATCTATAGGAACAGGCTCAGTCTTCTCTGTGGATAACACCCATGCAGTCAGGTTTTCCATTCACTCAGCCCCCTCTTCCAACATATCTCGGATTACCTTTCTTGATTCCTCAGGAATGGAGTTCACTATCCTATCCATTATCTCATCAATTCCGGTTCCTAGTTCTCCGAACTCCTTGCTAACTTCCCCCATCGGTTGAAGTCCATCTCGTAATACTGCAAGGGCCTGTAGTGTTCTTACCAATGCTACGGTCAACTCGGCGCAATCGTTTATCAACGACTTCACTAATGCAAGCGTCGCATCGGGGCTAAGTCCTTTCGCTTTCTCTAATATCTCGTTTAGTATTCTCTCTTCATCATTCATTCAATCACCGCTTCATCAACTACTAGGGCCACGACCTCTTTAAGCCCATCGGTAAATCTCTCGTAGGAGCGCATCATTCAAGCCTCCTGTCTGCATACCTATTGCCTTGCCGCCCGACTACCTCATTAAACCAATCGAACAGGCTTGTTCCGTAGAGGGCCGGCGCGACTCCTGAGCAGTCGGATAGCACCCAATTATCATCCTCTCTAAGGGGTGTAAAGCAATATCCATCTGCTACTTCTTCCTTGTTTATGGTGAACGGGAGGCGGATTTGGTAAACAATCTCCAAGTTGGAACCCCAAGGTTTGGTATATGCGAATAGCGTTTGACGCTGTAGTGAGAGTCGCGTCAATGCTCCTATCATTCCCATCCTGTCTATCTCCGCGATTGCGCGGAGTATCGTTTGCTTGCCTTCTGTCCTTCCAATTTCTATTGTGTGTCTGCTTGTTGCTTTCATTCCTTAACCTCCTTACAAGAGTAAATTGCACAATAACCGATTGATTGTTTGCACTTAGGGCAAATAGCAACGGTCATTGTTCCCCCAACTCCTTTTCTATTGCTTCCCTTAGGAAGGAGGGGTATTTGGTGAGTGGTGATTTAGCAAGAATCGCTTTGTTTACCACTTCCTCTATCGGGCGAGCCGCCCATACTCTGTGTTTGTTCGTATCTTTGTCGTTGCTAACACACTCAAACAGAATGCTACGACGCATAATGTTCCCTAATGTGCTTGCATTCGGTAGGTTCCCTGCACCTACCTTTGCCCTTACATACGGCTTCTTCCCATCCGTAGTATACCCACCTTTGAATGCCGTCTTATACCAATCAATTATTTGGATAGCAGTTGCTTCTTTACCGCCGCTTAACCAATCGTAGATTCGCGTTTGTAGCAACCTATGTCTGCCTCTGCTCATTCCAATCCCACCTGTGTTCGTATTGCATCAAAAGCCGCCCATTTTGTTATGTGACCATTCTCATATCTCATTATGATAGTTCTAATTCTGTTGAGTCTATCATCAGGATTACTATATGTGTAATCATTCACTTCGTCACTCATTTTCATCTCCCTCCTTATCGGTCCTTGTGAATGCTAATTCTATCTTCCCATCTCGATATTCTATATCGACATTTAATTTCTGATGGGGGGCTGTCCTTGCTAACTCTGCGTCTATCTCCTTTCGTATCAACTTCATTACGCTCTTTGGTAATCCCTTCATTCATCTTCCCCCTCGATTTTATCTGCATCTGTGTTCCTCATCCACTTAGCAACCCATGTGGTTTTCGTCACAGACACTTCCCTGTGTGTGTCTTCGTTAAGCCACCTCATCTGTTGGTTGCTACTATGCTCGTCATAGTGAAAAGAGGATGCTACTTTGAACCCACAATGAGGACATTCGCCCATGATGATGATGTTATCGTTGGCTTCGCCGCACCCATCTACATTGCTATAACCCAACCTGCACTCAAAGTCATGTTCACATACAGGACATATCATTGGGTGGCTTGCGGTCATTCCTCTTCACCCCTTGGTAATCGGCTATATTCCATTTGGTAAAACATACCTTCTTCATCTCCTTCTAAAATTATTTCTTTTAGCAATTCTTCTGCCCTTGCTTTCAATTCATACGCAAGACAGGTTTTACACCAATGCGATGTATCATAACACATTTGCCCGCCTACCCAATGTCCTGTTATTTCCTCTTCAGTTGCTTCTGCTTCTCCACAGCCTAAACAAACATAGGGCACTCTCATTCCTCTTCACCCCCATGGGGGCATTCGTGGATAGGATGCGTCTTATCCAAATGGGCTTGAATGCTATGTGTTGGTAAAACAGTATCACATAGTGTGCAACGAACATCTGTAATCGAGTAGTTAGCAAGGTCGTTATCAGGATGATTCCAAATACCATTCTCTGTGACTGCTACCACATCTCCTACGATGTGTGCGTCGCATAGACCGATAGCATTTAGCAACAGGTTCGATTCTAAACCTTCGATAAATCGGCCTTCCTCATTAACATAAATCGTGATGCCCTCCCATTGCACATAGGATTGGGGCAAAGGCTCAATTGGCCCACCTACCGCGCTCTGCATCTCTTCAAGAGATGGGTCTTCGTTCATTGCTATTGCTTCTCCTTGTGTTGTTATTCTTTCGTATATCATATTACACGCACCTCCTTTGTGTCGTGGTATTCCCCGCCTTCCTGATATTCAGGTAGTGCCTCATGCGCCTCTGCTGTCGTGTTGCTATCCGTGGAATAGCGACCGTGGGGTGCATCCCAAACCACTTGTTTTGCTATCTTTTCTGCTTCCTCTGCGCTTTCTGCTTCCACTAACAATTCGCTAATCAATATCTCACTCACTTTACATACATACTTCGTCATCTTCTTCCCCCCTTGTAGGCGTTCCTTGTGTGTTCCTCATACCATTTCCTGTCTGAGTTCGCCTTCTCAATGAATGCTCGGTTGCGACTTATGCAAATGCCGTTATCCTTGCATTGGCTCCATGCCTTACGCCCACAGGTAGGTTCAGGACAGTCAACTAGGAACTGGAACATAACAAAACCTCTGCTATTGCATATCGAATGATATGCTTCGTTTGCCTCTCTGAAAATAAATCCATTGGCTTTCTCTTCCTTTCTGCTTTGCTTCTCTATCCTGTTGCTAATTGCCTTCACCTTCGGTGAAGAAGAACGACTCACCTTGGGGCGTTCTTTCTTCTTTCCTCTAATCGTGGCTATTACTCCTTCAAAATCAAAATCAAATAACTTCATTCTTCCTCTTCCTCCTTGTGTATGTTCACCCACAAACACTCAACTCCGTTGCTAATCACGGCGTTTGGTGATTCGTGAGCGAGATGGAAAATATACGACCCGTCGGACCTTATCGCCCAATCAAGGACAGGCACATGAATGCCCCCATGTTCCTTAGGTAGTCTGACCGTATCTACGGCGTGTGGGCCAACATACACATCTTCGAGAATGAAGACCGCTCCTAAGGCAGGTTCCCATCTGCCTGTATCTACAATTGTAAGTCCATGTTCATTGAGAAATGCATCGAACTTTTCTTCTGCGTCTGCTTGTCTTTTTCTTTTCTCATCCAACCCAACAGTCATTCCTCTTCACCACCTGCATACGCATTCCTAAAGGCTTCAAGCCTTGATGCTACCACATCGACATTACATGGGTCACAACACCTTCCATTGCTAAGTGGTTGAGCATTATGGCCGTAGCCATGGTAGCCTCTCCCGCAAAGCGAGCATATCTGCTCATCCTCGGTTGCCCTACGCCTACCTGAGATTGCTAAATCGTCTTCGTTGATTCTCCAAACATTTGAGATTGAATCCAACTCTGTTGTATCGAAATAACCCGCTTCATCATAAAGCCCCTGCACATAGCCGAAGGCCATGCCGTCTTCTAGCAACTCTGTTGCGAACCAATACCAACCGGTCATTGATTCCCAACCCGCTAATACGGGTATAGGGTCGGGAAGGTGAGGGTCGGGGTCAGCGGAACCCTCACGCATAGGTAGCACAAACAGACGGCCATTGATGGTGTCGAGCCGAAACGACATAATTAGCAACCCCCCGCTCTGTCTGCTTCTGTGTGATTGTATGCCTGCCTCGCAAAGACCTCAGCAATTGTTTGTAGCCACTCATCTCTGCCTGATGCGGTCAAGTCGTTTGTGTGCTTGTAGCCCTGCAAGTCAATGAATACGCACCAAAGGTAGTGGTCAAGACCACCGTCGGGATTTTCGCAAGCCGAGCCAACTGCCCTTGCTATTTCTGAATCTCTGTTCTCTGCGTTGCCTGTCGAAGACACATTAACCCATGACCTGAAACCTTCGGTCCATGCCTCTTGTAGGAACATCAAACCCGCAGGGGCTGTTGCTTCCTCTTTCTGTAGGTTTACAGAAACAAGCGTAGGGCCGGCCACAAGGCCCTTCCTGACCTCGCCCATGAGAACATCTCCGAACTCATCTATCATAGGTGGAGCATCCATCTTATCGACCTTGAGATAACTCTCGCCGTTGTGTTGCATACTCAAACACCCCCCACAGCGCAATCGAAGTCGTCTATGTAGTCGCCAATGCGAGTTCGCCAGTTGCTAACTTCCACAGCGTCGGGTTCATCTGCTGAAACCGCGTCAAAGTAGCCTTCTAAGGCCCATAGCAAGTCATTTCCAACCCTCGCCATTCTATTTGCTCTGCTAATTGCCGCATCTCTTTGGAGAAGTAGGCCCTCGTAATCCCTTGCTCGTTGCCTTCGTAATTTGCGAGCCTCCTTCCGCTCTTGCCTAAATGCGGGGTCGGGAGGGGAGCGAGCATCAATCTCGCTACCCAATTCGTCTATCGTTTTTCCATCAATCGTAATATCCATCATGTCGTCGGTCATGTTCGGTTCAATCGGTCCGTGGTCGGTGTCCTATTTAAGTCCATGGTTCAAAATCGGCCAACTCACCTGCTTACAGGCGGTTGCCTGACTTGCTCATCTGCCGGTGTGATGTGGCTATGCGGTTGCCTATGTGTAGGTGAGCGTAGGTGTATAGGCGAAGGTGTCTGCTTAGGTCTGACTAAGCCCGTTGCTATGTGTAGAGGGTGTATCTTGTATCTCAATACAAAGTGATGAGATACGAAGATTGGATATGTATGCTTAGGTTTACGCCAGTAAATAGCGAGAGCCGGCCCAAAGGTCGTTGTGTTTGTTCGCATGATTGCGAGAGTTGGTTGATTCTCCCCTACTTGGTGGAATCTTGGCGACAGGGCCATTAGCGGTTGCTAATTCCACTATGAATAGAAGTTCCTTCTATACATAGTGGGTATGGTTTCTTACTTGGCCGCTTGGTATACTTGGTCGCTTGCACTTGGTATACTTGGTCGCTTGGTTAGCGCACACGCGCAAACCCTTAATTTATCAAAAATAAATTAGGACTTTTCCCACGCTTTTTCGCAAGTTCTGATTGTGATATAGTCTTCTCACCGGCTTTGCATTAACCTCGGTTTCAAAGGTTCTTGCTAGCCGGTGCTAGACCGCAGAGCCGGACATGGGCTTAGTCCACTAAGAGGGTGGCCTAATCCCCCTCTAACGCGCACGGAATAGGTATCGAAGATACCTATTCGTTGCTAACTGACCTTGCTTTCGCTAGGGTTCGATTTGAAATGGTTGAATCCACCAAACCGAGAGGGCTTTAGCCCCCTCGGAATGGCTTACGAATGCCGATTTTGGCCTGAATCAGGACTCATCCTGAGATAGCAAGTCTACGACTTGGTTTGTGATTGCTTGCATATCCTCATCGGTGATTTCTTCACCACGGTGCATGGCTTCTATCATAGCAAACGATTCTTCGGTTAGAGCCTGAGAAGGCTCATCCTCAAGACCTTCGTTCTTGTAAAGGCTGTAAAGTAGCACTTTAGCAACGAACTCCCTTGACTCGACCTTAGGGTCGAGGATTTGCGAGATTAAGTCAGCAATCATAGCAGTTGGATATGTAATATCATCTTGTAGCATCAATACTCACCCCCTGCTTCGCTACCATCGGTATAGTGAGCAAGAGCCTCGGTCATCTCGGCAACCATGTGCTTCATGGCGTTCCTTGCTGATATGCTTCCAGCCGGCCAGCCCTTCATTACATGACCTCGGTCAAGCCCTATCATCCGTAGGACTTCCGCCTTCTCATCGTCGTTGTAGTCAACATCGGGATAGCCTAGCCCCATTGTGTGGTCAGTTGGGCCTAAGGCCCTCATCATGGTGAAGATGCCGGTTCTAAAGAACCATGAAGATGAGCCGGAACCCATCAGAGCATCATTGAAGGGGTCCGAAGTGTCCTTCAATTTGTAGGCGTAGAAGCCATTTCGATAATCGCCACGGTATACACCGTTCCCTCGGTTAGCAATCCACACTTCAAGATTGAAGCCGGCATCACTCAGAGCCTCGGTAATAGCAACGATAACGGCCATAGCCGCCGCTAGAACATCGGCTCCGACATTACAAGACGCTGAAAGCGGCAAAACAAGAGCGATTGACTCCCTCGGTGCTTTGCTTCTTACCCTTCGGCGGCCGAATGGTTCACCATTTAGCAAGCGGAAGGCATTGACCTTGCAGGGCATTGACTCCACATTTCTCCAACGCCGAGTAAACTCGCTTAGGTCTATCTGAGCAATCTCTTTCAGAGCATCTTGCCGGAACTTGACCATCAGGTCAATGTCTGCCTTTCGGAATACTCCGTATTGACCGGACATTTTGGCCTCGGTGATGTGCTTCTTGTCGCCTTCAATCCCTTCGGGCCTTCCGACCCAACTAAGGTCAACTTCGTTGGTTAGGGGGTTCTCAGCACCGGTATACTTGCCGTTGCTAATCGTTTCACTCATCAACCGGAGGTTGTCCGGTCTGAGGAAGTCAGCCACTTGATGGCTCTGATGAGCCACAAAGCAACGGGCATCGAATACTTCGCTAACGAAGGTCGAAGCCTGATTGACTCTGTTTACCTCGGAGAGGTAGGATTCAACTTCTTGCTTATCCATCATTTCACCTCCTTTCGTAGAAAGGTGAAGGAGCCGTCTTAGACGGCCCCCTCAACTCTCGATTCAACAACCGTAGGTTCGATGTAGTTCTCGTTTGCATCCATAACTTCGTTAGCATCAAGGCCAATCATCCGAAGGTCATTCTCATTCCAGTCAGCAAGAGCCTCAAGGAAGGCTTGACGGACTGGGAGTCCGTGGACTTCCGTCATTGCATAAGCAACTTGGAGATGCCGAGGGCTAATGATACGCTGAATGTTTGCGTTGTTCATCTTCTCCCTTGCATCAATCAATAGGTTCCGTAGTTCAGCATTGGGGCAAAAGGACTTCTCAAGTGCCTCATCATATCCCCAGTTCACTATGCCTCCGGCAAATCGGTTCAGAGTAGCACCGTCTAACTGGTTAGCGGCATTGTAAGTTCGGTTCCCACCATGACCAAAGGTATTAGCGGTGCAAATGAAGACGGAGTCTTCATGGCGGGTTGCTACTGTGCCGTCAGGAAGAGGCCAACTTGAACCGGCTATAGCCGCATTTAGAGCAACGGCAGTTCCACTTGCTAATCTGTCGAACTCGTCGAAGACGATGATTCCACCACGCTGATACGCTTCCACGACTTTTGATTGAGTATATACTGGAAGTCCATCGGAGATGTTTGGAACAGTAGCCCCAGTAATCTCGGTAGGTAGCATCTCTTCATTACATGAAACAATGACTATTCCAGCATCAGGGTTATCGGCAAAGCCGCCCTCTGCTCTTGGTATCTTTAGCAATGCTCTCAAAATCTGCTCTGCACCGAAGGTCTTTCCACTTCCGGCAGGGCCTACAAGTAGACTGTTTATTCTGCGGTTCTGAACAAAGGTTCGACAGTTGCGAAGCAGTCTGAGGAACTTGTTGTGTATCATCTCTTCAAAGACTACCTCAGGACTCTCAAGAGTCGTTAGCCTTAGTGGGGCTGAGGAAGCAATATCTCTGACCTCTTGGGTAAGTTCGGAGAACTTGGTTGCTAATTCAGCATTGTGAACTTGGGTGAAGTTCCTTCCCCACTCTCTAAGTGGTGCTTCAATCAGGCCGAAGATAGCAGAACCTTCCGCTGAAATCTGAGGCGTGGCCTTTGGCTCAGGTGTAGATTCAGGTTGAGGGGTAGGTGTCTTTTCCTCAGGTTGAGGTTCAGGACTTGGCCTACCTTCGGTGTAGTGAGAAGCGAACTCCCTAGGGAACTTCCTACCTTCGGTATCAGGCTGATAGCACTCATTGAGTCCGTTAGGAGTTCCATGACCTAGGGTCAAGTTTGCTAGTCGTGGAGTGTATAGACCCTCTACGGCATGAGTATAGACAATCAAACGGTTCGCTTCAACTGGATTGCCGGTTGACCTCCGTCTAACCGCGGGAACCCTTCGGTCAGTTATGGCGCAGTCAATATGATACCACGCCGTTGCTTTCTTGCTTCCCCTTCGGGGTTGAATCAATACATTGACCACTTCGTGACCTTGCATATCCTCATCACAACAAGGGCAAAGTGAGGACTTCTCGGCTTTCAGCCGATAGGCCCCACTATACTGACCTCTCATTCGCTCTCTTAGCAACCTTCTATGCGAAGCATCAACCATTCCTAGAGTGAAAGGAACTGCTGAAAGCAATGTTATTGCTAACTGCACCCAGTCACCACTTAGGGATGGCTCTACCTCGCTAAAGACCGTAGGCAGTAGAGCAAAACCTACGGTCAGGGCAATCATCATTATCGGCATCAGGACATTTCGACTTCTCGACTCCATCAACCATTCGCGCAGGCACTCGCACTAAAACCTACCGTTGCTATAGCAACTTCATACGCGGTTTTAGGCCATCTCGACTTGACTCAGGTTTAGGGCAACCGAAAAATTATGCTGGATTAACTCAGAGTTAATCTGCACACGGATATGTTTCAACTGGATAATCAAAGATTATCCATTTGAAATCACACATCACGATTTCTCAGCGCGGTTCCACGCGGGTTGCTGAAAGCAACCTTCACACGCAGAACCATAGGAGAATGCGTCAAGTCCTCCATTTTTCCGAACCACTTAGAGGCGGTATGTGGCTCACGCAAGACCCTGCTCGCGCACATGGGGCTTCTGATGACCCTCCTGAGCGTATGTGCGCCGTCTTCGCGCCTAAGTTCATCGGTTTTCGACCCCTTCTCCAATTCTACCTCCCTAAAGTCTGACTTTAGGAAGGTAGTAGCCGGACCTAAAAAAGTCCTAATAACTTCGTGACTTACAGTCAATATCTGATTAGAAAGAAGTTGAATTGCTGACCAATCGGCCTCAAATCTAAACAACGGGGCAAGGTTTCGCCGTAGAAGCCACCTTGACTATATGTTCTGAGGACTAACCCCCTTCACCTTCGGTGCTTCCTTAAGTCAAAAAAAGTTTGAAGAACTCCAACCTTAATAACAAGACTCTATCGAAGATAGAGAAAAGAGATTAAAATTAGCATTCGGCTCGAATCTCAAACAGCCTACGGCTGAAATTGCCGTTGCTAAAATCGGAGCCTACGGCTTCCTCTTTCCGATTGCTCCATTTGGAATCCTGATAACTCTGTTATCAGAATCCATCTCTTCAACCAAAATGAGGCATTGAGGACCACCTTTGGTGAAGTTCATCGGAATCTCAGGATTGCTACGCAAATTGCTGAGGATTCTCAGACCTCTTTTGATTTGGTCTAACGACCAAATATCCTCCTTTCGTCGTCTTACGACGAAGTAGACATTCACCATTCTCACTTTTTCCAACTTCTCATCTCCATTCATTCACTTTCCCTCCTTCAATCGTAGATTGAATCAACACTACTCCAGTCATTCAGAAAATTGTCCTTTTCGGCTCGCAGTCTTTCGATTTCGTCTTGTTCAAATGCTTCCATTATTTCAGCCCAATCCTCGTCGGACTCAATCGGACAATCTGTGCAAGAATCGACGGTTATTGATGGGTCATTGTCGTGGTAAATCATGGTTTCTAGGATGAGTTCGGTAGCCTCTGAGTCTAGCGTTTCTAGGTCAACAATCGTGGTCCATGCAATCACTACATCTCCTTCATCGTCTTGAAATCGGCAGAGCAGAATTGCGTCTTCTGAGGTCGGGTCATCGTCATTGTAGACCTTTAGGTCTAGTATGTCGAAGTGAGGCCATCGGTTGACGGGTATGTCGAACCAATAGCCCTCAGAGGGAAGAAAAATTGCTCCCTCATCGGGTGGTCTTTCGGATATTGGAACCCTAAAGGGTTCCACATCGTCGGCATTTTCGGGTATATCGTCGCTCCAGTTCGGCATTTTAGCCATGTTCAACCGTAAGCACATGAGAACTTCAACTTATGGTCAACCCAAAACAGGCTCTCAGTCCATCGGTTTTGGTCGTTTTAGCAACCGAAATAGCAAGCAAAAATTGCCGCCAAAAATTGACCCCTCGGTGAGGTGGTTGGTCGCCAACCCCCTTTCAAAATATACAATAATTTTTTTCAAAACCGCTAAATCCCCCATAAACAATATAAAACTTACATAATCTTAATAAATCAAACGAATACTCGTTAATCTATATGCCTAAGAACCGACAATTGAAGAATGTAATCATGGGCCACCACATCGTGGATGGCGGAGTGGATACCGCAGACCTATCATCAGCAGTCACCGCAGTTTTAGCGGATTATGCAGTCGAGAAGACTACTGCTGGCGGAAGTGCTACTGAGGCCATAACCGTCACAGGCGTGTCTACATCTTCTAAGATAATTGCTACACTTAAGGATGACGGGTCAAACAATGTGACCATCAAGACCGCTAAGGCTACCGGCGCAAACACCGTGACTGTTGTTTTCTCCGCAGACCCCGGTAATGATGCGATAGTTGCTATAGCCGCATTCTAAAGTCTGAACCTCACATAACGAGAGTTCGCATCCCTATGAACGGTAGTTGTAGGTTTATCCTTAGATGCACCCCAACCACCAACCGATGCAGAGTTGCCTACCATAGGAGAATCATTACCCCCCTTACTTTGGAACTGGTCTATAGCGTGAGCCAAAGCCATAACAATATCGTTATGTCTACCCTTGTCTACAATAACGCCATTATCCCAAGCATGGGTTTCTAATTCTTCTAACATTTCATTCATTACCTTTCTCGTATGGTCATTACCATAGGGGATAACAACTTTACCTTGTTCAAACCAAGACCTAAGCCTCATTAGTAGAGATTGCTTAAGAACTCTATTCTGAACAGGGCTTGCTCTATAATCAACATTGGCTCCCTTATTTCTTATGAGAGCCTGATATAATCTTTGGAATCCGGCAGACTCAGCCGCAAAAATAGGGTTTCTGTAAAGTGTGCATAATCTAATGATTTCTTCTACTTGTTTAGTAGGTTCAAAGTCATTATGTCGCCAAATATCTACTATGTGTAAGAAGCCCTCCTTATCTTGACGAACTATTACCATAACGCTATAGTCCTTGCCGATACCATGAGAAGGGTCAAAACCAATAACATATCTGCCGCTATGCAATTTTTCATGTTCTAAGGTAGCATCCATGTTAAGATGTTGTCTTGTTAGTCGAGAGGGATATACCGCAGAGTCATCATCAACAACCCTACATAGGTATTCTTGGGAAAACGCTAATTCACCCATAGCAACTCTCTGTTCGAGTAAGAAGTCTACACTTCTATATTCAGGCCATAAGCAAATAGGCTCTATATTCTCAGGGTCTTTGGCCCATTCATCATAATTGATGATACTGCCCTTCTTCCAAGACTTCCAAGCCTCATTGTTTAGCATTTCTGTGTGGTATAGGTCAGTTAGAGCCAAAGGTGTTCCTACTACAAATATAGATGTATCAGGACTCAACATAGGAGTTAGTTTCTTACGAAACCAATTTCTAACTACTTCATCAGACATATCTGCTGAATCGTCTAACACATCGTCTAAAATGATACGCGCAGGGTGTTCTCCACGAATAGCAGAACCTACAGATGATGCCTTAATCCAAGAACCATTAGTTAGACGCAACTCCCACTTACCACCGCGCTTCTCATCTAACAATTTAGACAAATCGGGATGCCTTCTCAAATCTTCTCTAATCTCTTCAAGCCTGTTAGCGGCTAATTCTTTACTGGCCGAAAAGAGCCATGTAGTAAATGGTTTATTACGCCACTTCTCAAAAAGAAGGGAATGTAAAGCCTTAACTCTTAGTGTAGTTGATTTACTGTGGTCACGCGGAGCAATCAATAAGACGCGATGAACTGCCGCGCCCTTTCTATCATTGAATAAATCAAACCACTCACTAATATGTTCGCCCCAAGTATAGCCAAGCCACTCGTAAAAATGTTGAGGGTCATATCTACTTCGCTGTAGATTGAAACTACTCATCAGGCCAGTCATTGTAGCCCCCTACAGATGTATTGGATATAACCAAGGGGAAACCTACCCACTCAGCCATATACTCAACTAGACTTTCAATTTCTTGTCTATCAAGAACGGCAGTCATCATGTGTGCATCACTATCAAGTATACAAAGAATGAGAGAATCTTCATCGTCAGATGATTCTCCAATTATTACGCAAGAGTCTTCTGTAGTCCATGAATCATTCATTCAAATCACCATTTAACACTTTAAGTGTTCTAATACCATCTCTTAGGTCTGTAAAGACCTGTATACTTCTCTTATCAGGGGATAAGATAACTAACGGACAGGTAGCCCTTTCTGCTTGATACCCTATCATTTCAGAATACCCATCTATCATCTTGTATGACCCCGGCCTTATGGCCCACCTTTCTAAACCATGTCTTGTGAAAGGCTCACTAACTGGAGTATGGTGATGACCTACTACTCCAATATCGAAATCACACTCGCCATCTTCCCACATCTTTTTGACTACTCTTGCTGGATTCAAAGCAGAGTTGCCTCTTCTCTTGTGTCTAATCGAGAAATTATAGGGGATATTGTTTACTAACAATCGAACATTGAGTTCGTGTGGATGATAGATAACATCTAAATCACTTGCTTTCTTACCCAATGGGTCGTAGTCTGTTAGGCTAGAGGTCCATAGGTCGTGATTACCTGCTACAATAGCCAGTATCTTATCACCGAACATATCTATGTAGTGGTCACACAACTTCCATTGGGTAGAAGGGGGGATTTTCTGCCTCATTGCTGGTTTAGGTTTATCGACCATGAAGTTGTCTATGAAATCTCCAGCGTGGATAACGAAGCAATTATCTGTATCTCGGACTAATTCAGCGTCTTCGCGCATACGAGCGTGGTCGGTTTTGGTATTGCCTATGTGTTGGTCGCTTGCTAATGCAACACCAATATAGTTCTTTGAGTTGAATGTTATTTCAGCCCACCTTGCACTCTCTAAGTTCTCTATACTCTTTGTTGAAAGTTCTTCAACTGACTCCCATAAGTCTTCTATGGTCTGACTACTACCTTTGAAGTGTGTTGATGTAAAGTCATTGTTTTGTATAATGGTGATTGCACCATTCATTTTGGCTTGGTGTATTCTTGCTTCCCAACCCTTTCTACTAATTTCAGGGTGTTCTGAGTGTAATTTGCGAGATAATGAGTTCTGACTACCTTCCCAAGACTTCGGAATGAACTTTGTATAGTCAGATGTTCTTTCGTAAAAGGTTTCAGGCATCTCGCCCAAATTGTGGTGTCTATAGGTTCGGATATTCCAACGCCAAGCCTCACTCGACTTGTTCGGGTATACGCCCGCAAGGTATCGTGAAAAGGCTGTATCTGAGCCTAGTTCTTTCCATTCTTCTAAATGGCTTGTTATTACCGACACATGGTCATACTTACTGTTCTTGGTGGTTCCCATAACCATTGGTAGATAGTGATGCCTTATCAAGTTTCATTCTTTTTGGTATTAGAAATAATATCAGACAAATAATAGGCTCGCAGTATAGCGGTTTTGTTATTCTTTCAATACTCTATAGGGTATTTTAGAGAAAGGGGGGAGTATATATCTCCTAATACCCTATAGAGAATAAAAACAATTTGGGAATCGCTATACTGCGAGCAAGTAATTCGTTTTCATTATTTTTGGCTACGAAAAGAATAAACAGACAACTCATGTAAAGGGTGATAAATCATTCTATATTCTCTTCGGACATGGATGACGCAACGCTCGCGGTCATGGCTCGATTAGACCTTGTGAGGGATGATGTGTCGGATATTAAGACCGTGCTTAGGGAACAACAAAATGAACATAGACAACACGGAAAAAGATTAGACGAAGTAGAGGTTTCATTAGAAGATGTAAAAGAAAACCAAAAGAAGATACTGGAAGGGCCAGTATATAGCCTCGACCGCTTTATTACTAAGAGAGTAGCACAAATGACTGGTGGTATGGGTATGATTTTGTTTCTTCTCTACCAGTTAATTGCCTGAAAAGTTGATATATGAGCGACAAACTGGAAGATATATGGGCCTATTCGATAGAATCTTGGGTAGAAATGCCGAAAAACCCAAAAATACCGAAATAAACATTGCATCTGCTTGGGCTAATGCAAGAAAAGCAGATACAAGCGAAAATCCGTTGCTACTTGCCGCCGCCGCAGGTCTTAGCGACATAATGGCGGATTCTAACAAACTACGAACAAATACCAACTTTACTACAGATTTCGATATATACGACTCTATGCTTGAGTTGGACCCCGAATTGAACGGTGCGGTTAGAGCAGTATCTCTTACGGCTAACAATTACAATCTGAATTACAAGAGCGCAAAGAACGCAAACATCAGAGAATCAGTTAGAATGTTAGTAGAAGAAACAATTGACTTCGATGATATACTCATCAATGCTATGAGGAACCTAATGGTATATGGAAATGATATAAACAAACTGGTTGGTAGAACTGGTGTTGGTATAACACAAGTGCAATCTCTACCAATTTCACAAATGACCATTACTGATGGAAGACCAAGCACCCAAATGACTGACCGAAATAACCCAATTATTGACCCCACTACTTACATTATCAGAGAGGGCGACCAAACACAAGAAGATTTCAACGCAGATGAAATACTACACATTAGAATTGACTATAGAAGCAATTGGTTTACAGATGCTGAAAACAGAGAAACCTATGGTGTATGGGGTGCTTCTCGATTTTCTTCCCTGAAACAAGCAATCAGAGCAAAATACAATACTCTCAACAACAGAATGGCTTTAGAAGAGTCTATGACCAAACAATTCATTACGATTAACAAATCTGCTATAGAGCATATTAGCGACCCCGATGAGCAAAAGGCTCGATTAACATATATCATGGATGAGGTAGTAAAGACCTTAGAATCACTAAGGGGCGACCAAGTGCCTATTTTCCCTGACTACATACAGATTCACCACACAGATACAAGAAACACAATTCCTGATAATACATCATTCCTCGATACCGTGAATGCTGATATTGCGGCGGTGCTTCAAGTTCCAAGAGTAGCGGCAGGGCAAGAAAGAGGCTCCACCTTCGCGGCCACATATAATGCGAATGTATGGGCCACAACTGCAATTAAGAGGCTACAAGGCATTTTGGCGCAATCAGTCCATAATATGTTTTCAAAACACTTAGAATTATTGGGTATTGAGCATCAGATGAAAGACATACCTAAATTAGAGTTCTCTCCTGTAGAAGACGAATCTCCTACAGTAAGAATGCAAAGAGCAGTTATTGGTTATAATTCAGGTATTCTTACCCTCAACCAAGCCCTCGAAACGGTTGGTGAGGAAACACTAGGTAGAAAGGGAGAAGAAAGGAAACAGGAAGGAGAATCCTCAAATAGTGGAGATTTGCCTCGCAGAGATTCACAACCGGGGCAACCGCAAGATGAACCAGTAGTGGAGGAACCTGAGGTAGAAGAGCCTGAGGTAGACGAATGATAGTCACATTATCTGTTATTGTAGCAGTAATTATTGTATCTATTGTTTGGGTGACGATAGCAAAAGTTATAGGTCAAAGGAACCCCTGTCCATCTATGAAGATGGGTAATCCCAATGAGAAGTTGATGTTGACCTTCGGTATGGGGGTAGTTATGGCTTGGGTAGTTATAGCCGCATCAGCATCCTATTTTAGTATAGTAGAAGAGAGAGAGATTTCAGACAGCCAATTAACAGTAATTGGTCTATTGGGTGGTCCGGCTCTTCTTATCATCACATCTGTTCTTGATTTGTTCAAAGGCAAAGAAAGTGCTAAAATCAACATTTTACCTGAACAACTTGCATCTGATGTTGCATCAGCAGAGGCTGAAAAGGCTCATGTAAGATTGTTGGAGGAAATTAAGATTAGGCATGACTTGGATATGGAAGCAATGTCGAAGGCTCACGAACTCAGAATGGAGGCATTTACAGTCACCGGCAACGATGACCACCACATGGATGCTTCTTCTGAGGAATGATGATGCACTACGACGGCAACTCTATTTGGGTTTGGATTCTCAGAAAAATTGGGGTGTTAATCTAATGTGGGAATATCAAGCAAAAGTCCTTAGGGTCGTAGACGGCGATACCGTAGATGTGCGGGTAGATTTAGGCTTCAAAGTCCATTTCAATGTTCGTGTGCGTATGTATGGGATGAATGCTCCCGAATCAAGAACACGAAATAAAGAGGAAAAGATTAGAGGCTTGGCGGCTAAAGAAAGATTGGAACAATTATTGGAAGATAAAGAAGTTGTAATTAAGTCGCATGGAGTTGGGAAGTTTGGTAGATGCCTTGGAACATTGTATGTTAATGAGAAGAATATCAACGCACAGTTGATAAGTGAGGGTCATGCTACAGAATACTATGGCGGCAAGAGGTGAAGATGTTGAGTCAAGAAGAGGCAGATTCCATTATTGATACAATCAATGAGAGAGCGACTGAGGTTAGGCAACTAATCATCACGATAGGTTCTATCCTTGCACTTCTCATGCCCGCTGTCGAAATGGTGGGTATTCTCGACATTACACCCTACGGCCAAGGCGACGACGAATGGATAGGCGATGATGATTGGGAATGGGAGGATGACTTCGAGTGTGGAGATGGCTCTATGATTGAAGCATCTCTTGTTAATGATGGCTACAAGAACTGTCGGGATGGTTCTGACGAACCCGAAGATGAGTGGTATGATTGTTCCACCGAAGAGGTGTGGTCCGAAGAAAAGGAAGAATGGTGCGAAGAAAACGAAGAGGAAGAACCCGATATTGTTTATGGTTGCACAGACCCTGATGCTCTAAACTACGATGAAGAAGCATGGGAAGACGACGGCTCTTGTGAGTTCGAGGAAGAAGAAGAAACATGGGGTTGCACAGACCCCGATGCTATCAACTATGACCCATACGCAGATTATGATGATGATTCTTGCGAATACGCAGAAGATATAGAAGATGATTGTTATGTTCAAATGTGGGATGCGTATTATGATTATAACAACGAAACCGATAACATCACTATTCATTGGGATGCAGACCTAAGTTGTGATGATGCACCACATAACCTAACAGTTATTTGGACTTTGTATCATAATGATACTGGAAATTGGTCGGGTATTCAAGAGGAACACACCTATGAAACCTATTATCAGAATTGGGATTATGTGAATATAACATTCGCTGTTCCCGAAGGCCGATACGATATTTTCTCCACCTTTAGATTCAATGACGAATATACAATTGGAACGGATTGGTTCGATGTGGAGTTATTGTAATGACTGACGCTCTATCTGCATTATCCATGGTTGAGGATTACGGACTTCCATTAGTCCTACTATTGGGTTCTATCTATGCTCTATACAGATTCATGGTATTCGCTCTTTACGAAGTGAAGAACGAGTTTGGAGCGCATCACAGAAAGGCGAAAGAGGATATGCAAGAAGTCAAGATACTACTTGCAGAAATCAAGACTCTACTAAACATGAGGGAAAAGTAGTATGGCTGACGAACAACAGGTTTATGAAACAGGGGCAGATTCACAAAGTATGGGTTGCGGTTGCGGTTGTTCCGGTGATAAGGCTCTTGCGGAAGAAGTAGGACAGGATACCTTCGATAACGAGCAAGAAGCAAGAGAAAGAGCGGAAGAACTTGGATGCAATAGTATACACAGCCACGAAGAAGACGGAGCAAGGGTTTATATGCCTTGCAGAACCCATGAAGAATATATTGAGAAGACTCAAGATTCACAAGCAGTAGAATCCTATACAGACGGCGATACTTGCCCTGTTGGGGAAGAAATGAAAGATGGGAAGTGCCAACCTATAGCGGTCACATTAGAAATTGACTTAACTTCTGTAGAAACAAGCGTTGTAGCAGAAGACGGTAAGTCTGTTATTACAATCAAAGGAGTTGCATTCCATGATGGCTTCAATAAGAATGGTTGGGAAATCAGCGCAGATTTGGCGGAAAATGTTGCTAAGTCTATGATTCAATCCGACATTACACTCAACCATCCTTCTGTGAAAAACGGAAGATTTAGCCGAAATATGGATGGTGGCGTAGATGAAGCAGTCGTGGGAATAATTACTGATGCTTATGTTCATTACAAGGAAGGAAATACCTTTGAAGTTGGTTTTACTGGAGATATTGTAAGAGAAGAACTGTTTGCTAGTTTGGAGTCAGGTCTTTGGTTGAGAGAGGGTTATGGCGTTAGTATCGGTGGAACTGGTATTCCTGATGATACAATAGAAGCAGAAAATGGTAGAATGATGTTTACCTTTTCTACTAACTTTGACTTCGACCACTTGGCTATTGTGCATAAACCTGCATATCCCGACGCAAAAATTACCTCCGTTGAGCGAAAAGAAGTAGAAATCTCCGCTACGGTTAAATATGACTGCGACAGTAGCATTGAACATCCCCAAGGGAAATTGATTACTATGAGTGAGGAAATAACACACACAGAAGTTGAAGATAACTCCGCAGAGATGGAAGCCCTACGAGCAGAGAAGATTCTGCTTGAGGCTCAAGTCGCGGAGTATGAGAATGAGAAGGCCGCAAAAGCAGAGGCCGAGAGAGCCGGCCTTGTTGAAGAGGCAACTTCTCTTGGTATGAAGGGTCACGATGACCTCTCTACTGATACTCTACGAGGACTGATTGCTTCATGGAACGAAGCACACCCAGTCGTAGAGGAAGAGGAAGTAGTTATGGAGCCAGTAGGCGCATCTGTAGAAGATGAGCCAGTTGCTCCAGCAACACCAGTTCAAGAAACCGATGTTGTAGCGAACTTCCTTAACCAAGAGCGCATGGAAACACCAGTAAGTGTGTATTCTGCGGCTTACAATACATGGGTTTCCGCATGGAACCGCACACTCACACCGGCTGAGTCACAATTTAGGGCTAAGTCGTTTGAGCAAATTAGGAGTGATAACTGATGCTTTACGAAGGAAAAACGCCAAGAAACATTGAATTAGAAGATTCCACCGTGATTTACGGTGCTGGAAAGATATTGAAGGCTGGTTCAACCGCCAACCACGCAGACCTGTGCAGTAATGGTGCAGTCGCTGTAGGAATTACGGTTGCTTCATCCAGCCGCGAGGGAGCAGATAACGCTCTCGACACTACCGGAGCGACTGTTTCGTATGTTCCAATGGGCGGAGTCCTAATGGTTCAGGCAGACGCTTCTTCTACTTTCGACTTTGGCGACACCGTTTACGCAGGGGCAAGTGGCCTTGCGTCAGATTCGTCTTCAAGCAGTAAGAAGGTCTTGGGGCTATATGTCGGAGATTCCGCACACGCCGCAACCGCACTTGCCGCCCCACTATCGGGCGACACAGCCTCAGCAACTGAGGGTGCTATGATTGCTGTTGATACACACGGAGCGGCAATTGCTTGAGGGGTTGATTAAATGGTAAAGACACTAGATGAGATTTTGAATGTAGAAGCCGCAAGTGGTCCATTCGGACCGGGGAACGCAGTTATGGAGCAGACGCTTCGTGACTTTATTCAACTACAATCTACTTTGATTGCAGTTGGAACACAGGTAGTTGGTGTGCGAACAGTAGACTGGCTAACCTTCAAGTGGTATACTGGAGTTGATGGAACTTTCACATACCCACTCGATGATAACGCAGTTGTTGACCCAACTCACATAGGCACACAGTCTTACGAGGCTAACCTACTAAAGGGTCAGGGCCGAACTGTTTTCCTTGATTCAACCCTACTAAGGGGAGAGTCCTTTGAAACAATGGACCGCCAGCAACTCGCAATTGTTCGCAACCGCGCAGATGTAATAGACGACCTAATCCTTGAGAAGTTGATTGATGGAGCAGGTCAGTCTGTAGCAGTCACCGCAGGTAGCGAGTGGGATACCGCAACTGAGGATGCAGAGGCTAACATCTTGTCTGCTATGGATAAGATTTTCGAGAATGGTCGCGTAAGCGGCGATGAGCCTCTTGCTCTAATCGTTCCAGCCAAACTACGAAGCACATTGCTTAACACAACCCTTTATGGAAATGTTGTTGAGTCGCTTTCGGACCACTTGGCTCGAATTGCTAACCTAACTGTTTACTTTAGCCGCAACGCAAGATTGGCTGATACCGCTCTACTGATGGTTCCCGGTGCAGAAACCGGCGAGTTCTTCCAGTATAACGGTGCTGGTTTCATGGAAACCGAACTCACCCGTCTACCCGGAGTCGGCTACGATTGGATTCTAACTGGATACATGGGCTGTGTAATCCACGAACACCAAGACGGAGCGGCAAGCGGCACAAATAACCGCATCTGTAAGATAACCAACATTGCCGCATAAGCGCAATGAAAGTTAATTACAGGTGATGGTTAGTATGGTATGCGAAAACACCGGATATTGCCTTCTTTGTGATGGCGTATGCTTTTTGAGGGATTGATAATATGGTTGACGATTTTATCCTAAGTTATTCTGCTCGCAAACTTGGTCGAGATTTGACCAAGAGCGAACTTGAAGAGATTGAAGACTTCATCACACGCAGACAGGTTAGAGATTGGGCGGCGGCTAAGGCTAAGAGCCAAACCCCAAAGAGAACATACAAGAAAAAGGAGAGTGTAAAAGATGAGCAGAGCATCGTTGACGAGTCAGTTGAGGAAGAAGCAGATACCAGTTCCGAGTGAGCCTACGGTTGCTAACTTGGAGCATAGGCTCAACAACTGGGAAGAAGGTCACGGTTGGCTTATCCGTCTTATACGAAGACCAAGAAGAAGTGGTCCTCAAAATATGCTTGCTACAGGGTTTACCTATTGGATTCCAAATAGCGAGTTCGCCCGACAAATTGTTAAATCAGGCGAAGTATTCTTGATGGGTAGAACTGCCTCTTGTCCTAAAGATGCGGTTTTCTTGGATATACCACTCAATTTCAACACAGAAGAGGAATGATAATGGCTATTTCGGTGACTAATAATCAAATTAGAGATTTGCTGAATAGACCTAAGGGATTGAATGAGGGAACAATCTCTGAGTATATTACAATTAGAACAAATCAAGTAGTAAAAATGGCGAGAGGAACAGACTACAATGTATCCACTTATGCGGTTAGTGACGCAGAAAAGTCGGATGCTATCAAATACCTAGTTTGTTGTGATTGTCTAAGGGTGCTGATAGATACAGCCCCAATGTATGTGCCTGAGAATGAGTTTAGACAACAGGACATAAGGTTGAGAACTCAATTAGAAACTATGCAAAAACAGGCTAACGAAGTCCTTGCACTCATAGCGGAAGAAGGCGGAACTGCATTCTACACGACACAGAGTAGCACAAGGATTGAATAAGCATGGTTAATTTCTATTGGTATCCGACAAGCGGCAATGATGCTGATACATTAGCCAATTGGAATACTACCGCAGGGGGCGGAGGTTCAGCCCCTGCTGATTTAGCGGCTCTGAAAGCCGGAACTTTGATATTTACTGGTAATACAGACGAAGTTAATTTTAACTTAACTGACTCTGATGGTATCCATATATTGGAAGATTGGGCTAAATCGGGTCCTGTTGCACACGCTTTTAATTTAGAAGCAAATGTGACTACTAACCACCTTATCCTAAAGGGTGGTAAAATGGTAGTAGCAGACCCATATACAATTACTGTAGATAGTGCTAATGCGATACAAACGAGCAACGGAACTCTTATTGAGTTCGGAGGTATATTCGGTTATTATGGAACTGCGAGAGAAAAATTAACCTTTGATATGAGAAACGGAACTGGTGGTATCCTTCGCTTTGATGATGGTTTATATCCTAATGTGACCGTCACAAGTGGTAGTTTTTCTGCCGAACACATCACTACTGCAAGCACTCATGGTAAAGTAGATTTCTACAGTCTTAATTTTACGAGCGGTGCATTATTGACTGAAACAAGCGCGGCTTCATATTCTAGCAACGATAGTGATAAATCATTCTATTTAGCAACCAGCGAACTCACTATAGCAACCGCCTTTTTCCATTGTGGTCTTTCTCAATGGACTTTTCAAGGAGAAACAAGTGGGTTTTTTGAGATTCCATCTAATGGTAATGTTGAGTATTATGGTAATGCTGGTGCTTTTAATTATTCATGTCGTTCATTAACAATTGATACTACAGAAAATGGTGCAGGTTCTAAGGCAAGGATTGGGAAAGGAGCAATTCTCAATTTAGAATACTTGAAAATAGAATCAGGGGCAGTATTAGCCGCAACAGATGGTGGTTTAATTTACTGTTCAAGCGCACCAAATATAGAAGGGTCTTGGGCTTTCAAGCAGACTGCTACTGGTGTTTATATCCCCATAGATGATGATATTATGATAGGAACAGGACATGGTGGAACAGGCAAAACAACATTGGGTCTTAGTAATCAAGTTCTTAGAGTAAATAGCGGTAGAACAGGCTTAGAATGGGCTACTGTGACTTCCGGCGGCCCTACTGGTTCTACAGGTCCTACCGGACCGGCCGGACCAAGTGGGCCGGAAGGCCCCGCTGGACCAACAGGACCATCCGGTCCTACTGGGTCTACAGGAATAGCAGGGCCAACTGGACCTACTGGTCCTACAGGGCCTACTGGAGCGGATAGCACAGTTGCTGGCCCTACTGGGGCTACTGGTTCTACAGGGCCAACTGGACCTACTGGTTCAGTAGGACCCACAGGACCAACGGGTCCTTCGGGTCCAACAGGTGTTGCTGGCCCTACTGGTTCATCAGGGGCTACAGGCTCTACAGGTCCAAGTGGACCAACTGGTCCTACTGGTCCTACTGGAACAGTAGGGGAAGGTATGTCTATTATTGATATTGGGTCATTAGTCACAGACGGAACAGATTGTTCGACCATCATATTTGGTGAAATAAACACAAGTTAGAAATATCATTGACGAGTAAAGAGAGGTAGATATAGATGAGTCTAAGTCAGAGCAAGAACCTACTAACCGGAACAGAAACAGAAAGAACTGGGGTCACTCCCGATGGCGCACAAATGTTCCGAGATACTACAAGCGGAGCAGTCTATGTCGGGGATGGTTCTACCGCAGGTGGTCATACAGTAGATGTAAGACCAACTGTAGAAAAGACTACAGACTATACATTCACAAGAACAGACGAAGGAAGAACGATTATTTCTAACAAAGGTAGTGCAATAAACTTCACTATTCCCCCTAATTCTTCCGTTGCTTACCCTGTAAATCTTACAGAACTTCGCTTATTCAATAAAGGTGCTGGAACTGCTACCTTAGTTGAAGGGTCAGGGGTCACAATAAACGGAACTACCGCTGTTGCACAAAATAGCATGGTATCCGTTAGAAAAATAGCAACCAATGAATGGGTCGTCACTTCATCCCAAGGAACTACAGGAGCAACCGGACCTACAGGACCTGCTGGTGCAACAGGTCCAACCGGACCCACAGGCCCTGCGGGTCCTACTGGGTCTACAGGCTCTACAGGCTCTGCTGGTCCACCCGGACCTACGGGTTCTACTGGGGCTACTGGCCCAACTGGACCGACAGGACCTACCGGCCCCGCTGGAACAGACGGCTCAGATGGTTCAGATGGTTCAGATGGCTCAGACGGTGCTACTGGTCCTACTGGTCCAACAGGACCGGGTGGCCCTACAGGTTCTACAGGTCCTACTGGGCCTACAGGACCCACAGGCCCCCAAGGTAATTTTGGAGGGGCTTCGTTTAAGTATGATTTTAGCACTACTACTACCAAGGCTGACCCCGGAGCAGGTAAGTTAAGGCTTGATAATGGAACTCAGAATAGTGCTACTGGTATATACATTGACGACTCCGATTTAGACGGAACAGACATTCAATCCTTTATGCGAACTATTGATGATAGCACTTCAACAATCAAAGGTCATGTAAAAATAACAAAAATAGATGATACATCTAAGTTCTTGTTGATGACTATATCCTCTTTAACAGAAGAAAGCGGTTATTTTGATATAACCGTAAGCACCGTTGATTCTTCTGCGGCTTCTCCATTTTCTAATGGTGATGATGTAATTATTACTTTCGCAAGAACTGGTGATAAAGGAGATACTGGAGCAACTGGACCCACAGGTCCAACAGGACCTACAGGCCCCCAAGGACCCACAGGTTCAACAGGTCCGACAGGACCAGCCGGAGCAGATGGTTCAGATGGTTCAGATGGTGGAACAGGACCTACAGGCCCCCAAGGAGCAACTGGACCAACAGGACCAACAGGTCCTACAGGAGCGGCGGGCGAAGACGGAGATGACGGAGCCACCGGCTCGACCGGACCAACAGGTCCAACAGGCCCCCAAGGAACAACTGGTCCAAGTGGACCCACAGGACCTACCGGTCCTACAGGTCCTACTGGTCCAACAGGCCCCCAAGGAACACAGGGTTTAGTTTGGGAAGGTAATTGGGCTACATCAACTTCTTATCAAGTAGACGACGCAGTTTATTACACAACTAATGGGGCATCATATATTTGTATTCAAGCACACACTTCGAGCGGTTCTATTCTACCCACTAATGCGAGTTATTGGGAGAAGATTTCCGATAAAGGAGATACTGGGCCAGCCGGACCAACTGGTTCTACAGGCCCAACTGGACCCTCAGGACCATCCGGTTCAACCGGACCTGCTGGACCTACTGGTGCTACTGGCGCGGCTGGTTCAGATGGGTCAGACGGAGCAACTGGTTCTACTGGACCTACTGGACCTGCCGGAGCAACTGGACCAACTGGTCCAGCAGGTTCTACCGGACCCGCTGGTCCTACTGGTAGTGCTGGTCCAACAGGCCCAACTGGACCACAAGGAAACTTTGGTGGAGCATCTTTCAAATATGACTTTAGCACCACTACTACTAAAGCAGACCCCGGTTCAGGCAAACTAAGATTAGACAACGCAACACAAAACGCCGCAACAGGAATATACATTGACGATTCAGACTTAGATGGAAGCGATATACAGTTATTCTTACGGACCATTGATGATAGCACAAGCACCATTAAGGGTCATGTTAAGATTACTAATTTAGTTGATACTGGAGAGTTCTTGCTATATACCATATCTTCTCTCACAGAAGAATCAGGTTATTTCGATATTACAGTAAGTGCCGTTGATTCATCTGCTTCATCACCATTTAGCAACGGAGATGATGTGATAGTCACCTTTGCGCGAACTGGTGATAAGGGAGATACCGGAGCAACTGGAGCCGCCGGACCTACTGGTGCGGCTGGTAGTGCCGGCCCAACTGGACCTACAGGACCAACAGGGCCAACTGGTCCTACTGGACCTGCCGGAAGTGATGGTTCCGATGGTTCCGATGGCTCAGATGGGTCAGACGGAGCAACTGGGCCAACTGGTCCGGCTGGACCCACAGGCCCCTCAGGTTCAACAGGACCAACAGGACCGACTGGACCTACTGGCCCAACAGGAGCAGAAGGTTTGGTTTGGGAAGGAACATGGTCTAGTTCTACTACCTATTCTGTAGACGATGCCGTGACCTACAACGGCACATCATATATTGCTACTGCATCCCACTCTAACCAAGCACCACCAAATGCTTCTTATTGGGATATTCTTGCATCTAAAGGAAATGCTGGAGGAACAGGACCAAGTGGTCCTACTGGACCGGCCGGCCCAACAGGACCCGCAGGTGCTGACGGAGATGATGGTTCAACAGGACCTACAGGACCGGCAGGCCCATCAGGTTCAACTGGTCCTACGGGTCCTACGGGTCCTACCGGACCAGCAGGTGCTGATTCAACAGTAGCAGGTCCAACTGGTCCAACTGGTCCAACAGGACCAGCAGGGCCGGCGGGTAGCGATGGTTCTGACGGAAGCGATGGCTCAACCGGCCCTACCGGACCTACAGGACCAACCGGACCGGATGGTAATTTCGGCGGTGCTTCTTTCAAGTATGAACTTTACACAGGCACAAATGCTGACCCCGGAGCAGGTAAATACAAATTAAACCAAGCAGTAAATCAACATCAAGCAACCGTAATATCAATTGACGACACCGACCTTGATGGGAATGATATTCAATCCTTTATGAGAACAATAGATGACTCCACTTCTACTATCAAAGGTCATGTTAAAATTAGCAACATAACAGATTCAAGCCAGTTCATCCTATGGACTATATCGAGCCTAACGGAACACACAGGATATTTCGACATTACTGTTAGTGGTGTGGATAATTCAGCAACAACACCTTTCAGTTCGGGAGAGGATTGTATAGTGACCTTCGCCCGAACAGGCGATAAGGGAGATACCGGAGCAACTGGACCTACTGGGCCAACTGGACCCGCAGGTCCAGCCGGAGCAGATGGTTCTGACGGTTCTGACGGTTCTGATGGAGCCACAGGAGCCGCCGGACCACCCGGACCTGCTGGTAGTGCTGGACCTACTGGGCCAACTGGACCCGGAGGTCCTACTGGTCCTACTGGTCCTACTGGGCCAGCCGGCTCAGATGGTTCTGACGGTTCAGATGGTTCTGACGGTTCAGCCGGACCACCCGGACCCGCAGGTCCAACGGGAAGTCAAGGACCAGCCGGACCTGCTGGACCAGCCGGACCAGCCGGTGATGACGGAGATGATGGAGCAACAGGACCTACAGGCCCAACGGGTCCTTCGGGTTCTGCTGGACCACCCGGACCTACTGGACCCGCAGGGCCTACCGGCCCCGCCGGAACAGATGGTTCAGATGGTGGAACAGGACCTACTGGTCCTAGTGGTCCATCGGGTAGCGCAGGGTCTACCGGCCCCACAGGTCCTACAGGACCTACGGGTCCTACTGGTCCTCAAGGTTCTTTTGGTGGTGCTACATTCAAATATGATTTTAGCACTACAACCACAAAGTCCGACCCCGGAGCAGGGAAATTGCGTTTAGACAACGCTACTCAGAACTCGGCAACCGGCATATATCTTGATGATAGCGACTTAGATGGAACAGATATTCAATCGTTCCTTCGCACTATTGATGATTCAACTTCAACCATCAAGGGTCATGTTAAAATTAGCAACCTAACCGACTCAAGTCAATTTATCCTATGCACTATTTCTTCGCTTACAGAAGAATCAGGATACTTTGATATTACAGTTAGCACAGTAGATTCATCTGCTTCATCACCTTTTAGTGATGGGGAAGACATATCAGTCACCTTTGCGAGAACCGGAGATAAAGGAGATACAGGGTCTACAGGCCCAAGTGGACCTACTGGGCCTACTGGCCCCACAGGACCTACTGGACCTGCGGGTTCAGATGGTTCTGATGGTTCTGCTGGTCCACCCGGACCTGCTGGACCTGCCGGCCCAACAGGACCTGCTGGAGGAACAGGCCCAACAGGACCAACCGGACCTGCTGGACCGGCGGGTAGCGATGGTTCTGATGGTTCAGATGGTGCAACAGGCCCAAGTGGGCCTACAGGACCTGCTGGTCCAACTGGCCCTACAGGACCTACAGGTTCATTTTCGGGAACCTTAACATCAGACCTTGCGGTTGGGAGTTATGATATTATTTCAGCATCAAATAACCCAATAGACATTAACCCTCATGGGTCAGGTAAAGTCAGAATAAACACAACAAGCACAGATGGAGTGAAGTTAGATGTTAGAAGCGACAATAACGCTACTACTGCTAATTTCAGAAATCAAACATCAATCACTAATTCCCCCCAAACCGTTATTCAGTTAATCGCGGGAACAACCGGAACTGCGGCGGCGGGTCTTGGTGCTAAATTACAGTTTAGACAAGGGGATGATGGTTATGCGGGTTATACTGCTGGTTCAATTCATTCTTCGCGTGTTGATAACTCTAACCATCATCTGTATATCACACCCGAAGGAACGGGAGATTTAGTTCTTGATGGCTTAAAGTGGCCTCAAACAGATGGTTCTGCTAATCAAGTGTTGAAAACAGATGGTTCTGCTCAGTTATCTTGGGTAGCAAATACAGCAGGTCCTACAGGCCCTACAGGTCCAAGTGGACCAAGTGGTCCAACCGGACCCACAGGCCCAAGTGGACCAAGTGGTGTTGCTGGAGATATAGACGATTTAACAGATGCTAAATCCGGTGGAACAGATTTTACGGGTAGCCTATTATTGGGTCATCAGAATCATGGAACATTAAGTAGCGCAACCTACAATACTGGGGTTGGTCATGCCGCTTTGGATGCTTTGACCTCAGGTGTGAACAATGTGGCCGTTGGCTGGTCTGCCGCTTCAGCCTTGACTGATGCAACAGATTCGGTCATAATTGGAAAACAGGCGGGAGTAGATATTACCTCGAATAGTAGGAGCGTAGCAATTGGCTCTTCATCCGGTAAAAATCAAGGATTTGGTTGCACTTCTGTTGGGTTTTGGTCAGGTATTTGGGCGTTAGGAACCAACAATGTTAATATCGGTTATGGGGCCGGCGCAAGAGGAACTGCTAATGCTACGAAAAATGTATTTGTTGGAGATATGATAGGTTATAGTGGTGACGGAACATTTGAGGGAGATTACAATATCGGCATAGGAGCAGAAGCCATGTATTCCATAAATGGGAACGCCAACTACAACATAGGCATAGGAAGAAATGCTCTAAGAACATTAGATGATGGGGCAAATAACAATACTGCGATAGGCTATGATAGTGGGGTCGCAGTCACCGATGCGGAATACAACATTCTAGTTGGGTATGAAAGTGGCTCTAACATAACGAGCGGGTCGAACAACCTTGTAATTGGTAGTGGTGATGTTGATTCAGCCACAGGAGATAACCAATTATTGATAACAACAGGTGATGGAAACATAATATGGATTAAGGGAGATGCTGACGGATTAGTAGCAAACAAAATTAGTGTAGTAGCCATAACAGGCACAACAACACTAACTGATGCACAATCCGGTTCGTATGTCTATGTGACGGGTAGCGGTGCGCCTACCCTACCTGCAACCGCAGAAATAGGACAGCAATACACTATAATTAACAATACAGGTTCAGACCTTACTCCCGGATTAGGAACAAGTAATAGCACTATCCCAAGTAGCCACACGGCTATATCTGACGATAAGGCGAGAACCTATGTTGCAGTTGCCGCGAATACATGGTTCTTCGTGGGGTGATTAAATGGCCTCAATTAACTTAGGTGTTGTTGGTTGTATAGCCGCAAGCGCGGCGGGGTTTTCAACGCCAGCGCAGACTATTGCTACTACTTCTACGGGTAATTACGATATGGCTTTTGAAGTCCACCCAACAGGAAATGTTTGGCCTAACCATAATGTTTGGCCGGGTGGAAAAATGGATGGTTCTCAGTTTACTCAAACCGGGAACAAAGAATCTACCGGAAGTATGAATTGGTCCACCGGGAGTTTGAACCTGTGGGCTAGCAGTAGTTATGGGGCCATACAGTTGTATAGTGGCGGTTATGCAAGACACAGCCTTTCAAGTCCTTCCTATACTTGGGAAATCTTGGGGGTATCTTCCAGTCTGAGTAATGGGGTCACTTTAGCCCTCAGTCCTAGTGTGCAATACAAGACAGTTCAAGATTGCACAGGCATTAACGATACCGCCTCATCTACAGGGATATGCACCGGTGACCAAGTGAGCCTTACCTTTGGTGGAGGTCGTGGTGGTATTCTTTACCCTGCGGCCGGTGATACTATGGAATGGATAGTTAAAATGACTCTTAATACGAATGTTAATCTAACATTCTCTTCTAAAGTAGACATAACATGGGTGGCTTAAATGAGTAGAATAGAAGTAAATATCCCCGAAGGAGTATTGGGTGATTATGAGGTTGCTCACTATACATCAGAAACAACAGATAATATGTGGAACATCTATCTAACGATGAAGAACGAAACCCATGCTTCTCATACAGTTCTACTCAAGGCAGGTTGCCCTATGCCTATCATGCAAGACTCAGAAGCAGAATACAATGAACATCAATGGTTATGGGATAATGCAACAGGAAGAGTATTAGTGGGTGGTCTTGGTTTAGGTATGATTCATCAGGCGTTAATTGATAACCCAAATGTTGAATCGGTCACAATTATAGAGTCAGAACAAGATGTAATAGATTTAGTGTGGGAGCATTGTGCAAAGAATGACTCTTTCACATTGGTGGTTGCAGATTTTGAAACATGGGAACCACCCGAAGGTTCAGATTTTGATACTGTTTGGGCTGATACTTGGTTAGTAGATAATCCTATTACATTGAAGGAATATAATGAGTTAATTATTAGTAAATACTCACATTTTACCGCTAACATTGGATTTTGGGGTGTAAACCAACCCAATGTTTAATACCTACCAACTTTAGGTGATATTATGAGAAAACACCCTGCTTGGATAATGTGGGAAGCGGAGTTGAGCGACGAAGAATGCGATTTTATCATTGCATCCGGCCAAACCTTGGAACCACAAAACGCAAGGACATTTAAGGACCAAGATGACCCTAACAGAAAAACACAAGTTAGATGGATTCACCGTGATAAGTTTCCCGGCATTTTAGATGTAGTAGATAAGTATGCAAGAGAGGCTAACAAGCACTTTAAGTTGCATATAACAGAACTTCCTTATCTTCAATATACTGAATACAAAGACATAGGGCATTTCTATGGCGACCACCATGATGTAGATTGGGATAGAGATGATGGATTACATAGAAAAATATCTGTTGTTATCCAATTATCAGACCCTAAAGATTACGAAGGGGGGGAGTTTTCCTTTATGACTACACAAAACCCTGATTCCGAAGCGGTTAAGAAGCGAGGAACAATCATAGCATTTGTATCATATTATGACCACGCAGTATCTCCCATTACAGAAGGTAATAGGAATAGTTTGGTAGGATGGTATGAAGGACCTAGATGGTGTTAATATGAAAGAAGGAAAAATAGTATACCAACCACCCGAAAAGTGCTATACAAGAGTTCTCATAGAAGAAACCACACATGGCTACAAAATCTATAGAGCAGGTGAAGATGGCCCATTTACAGTAATTCCACATTCCGCAGTTAAGGAAATACAATACAAGGGGGGTGAATGATATACAGATTTATGGAGTAGAGTTAGAGATATGGCTTGGATTGGCCGCCGCAGTAGGCGCAGGTGCAATATGGGGCCTTAAGAAGTATCAACAAATCAATGCTGATGGTAAGATAACACTTGATGAAGTTCTTGGAGCAGTAGAAGAAAGCGAAGAGTTCGCAGACAAAATAGTTGATGCCGCAGAAGATTTGGAAGAGGCTCTTGAAACCAAGAAAAAGGCTGAGTTAATCGCTATCGCTAAAGAAAAGGGTCTTTCTACTACCGGAACTAAAGCCGATTTAATCGAGCGTATTTCCGGTGTTGAGTAGATGTTAAGTTCAGACTATTGGGAAGATGAACAGGGCGGTGTCTTGTTTCTCTTCTTGATATGTCTACTTACCATTACTGCAAGTTCATTATCCCCTTACAAGCCGTCAGGCTTGATATTTACGGATGATTGCTATTGGGTAGAAGGGTATGTAGTAGATAAATACTACGAAACAGGCTATTTAACTACTGATTATTACATAGTGTTCAATGGAACAGCAAATAACGAAACTGATTTTGAAGGAAGCGTTTATACGACCTTCCCTACATATTTCATAACGCCAGTAGGTTATCATATCGAGGGGGGCGAGTTTTGCGAAGTTCAGACAGTAAGGGAGTGGATTCAGAGCGGGAACCTAACCCTGACTTTAGTAGAGTAGAATGGAGATTACACCGTTTAGAAGAGAGGGTTATAGCAATGGCTACCACGATACAGAATATACAGTATGAAAAGTTGGTTAAATATGACCGGCAGATTGATAGGTCAGCGACCCTAATGAACAGAATAGTGTGGGCCTTAAGGCTCTGTGCATTATGTTTCTTAGTGGGTGTGTTTCTTTGAGTTATTACTGTTCTAATTCTGATGTGGGCCAAAGATTGGGCCTTGATTCTGCACAAAGAAGCAGGGCCGCTACAAGACTAACAAGTGCTATTAGAAGGGCTACAATAGACATAGACCAAGCCTTTAGAGATTACGGAAGAGATGCACCAAGCAGAGAAATAGGCGAAACCACCTTGAATGGGGCAGTTGCCGCAGGTGCTACAACAGTAGTTTTGACTGATGGTGCTTCTTTTGCTTCTGCTGGTAATGGAAATATAGATGGAGATTCATTCGCATGGACTGGTAAATCTACACATACCTTAACTGGAGTATCAGGAATATCCGCAGACCATTTATCCGGCGTAGCCGTTCAAGAAGGAGAGTTTGCTCATGTTATTAGAGAGATTTGCGCTGATTTGGCCGCCTCCTACTACTTGGAAGATGACTCTGTGTTTCAGCAAGGTGGTTTAAGGGATGGTGGTTTGAGAACCAACACCCTAAGGTCAAGAGGTAATGATTCTCTAACTCGTTTAGCCCACCTTGGAAGTGTTGACTAATGCCGTATACCCGCCAATTAGCCCCTTATCGCCGCCGTAGTGGTGGAGCAAACATGGGTTCTGCGTTGCAGTTTAGAGTAGGGTATTACGATAGAGGACTTATCAAAGCCATAGAAGACTTAGATACTGAAATAAATGATTCAAAACAATGGTTAGCGTATGAGATTTGGGGTTATTTGAAATCAGAGGTAATACCTGCGGCCCAAGTGCAACTCAAAAAGAAAGACCCCCAAACATGGAATAAAACGCTACCACCAACAAGACAATTCAAAGCAAGTAAGAGCATCTACAGAAGAGTTGCTGACTCTTTAGATGCAGAGGTTATGCCTGATGGAATAGTAAGGGCGGGTTCCTTCCCTATTCCTTACGGTGTTAAGGGCCAAAGGCAACCCGAAAATACAAAGAAAACCATTGCTCAAATAGTAAAGCGTGGTATGAGTCCATTCACCTATAGGAAAAAGGGTAGATTAACCAGCCTACCACCTACTGTAAGGTCATCTGTTAGATACGGAAACCTAAAGAAGGCGGCCGGTGTAAACCCATATAGCGTAATGAGTTCATTACCAATGTCGTTAAAGGGCAAACACCCCGGATTTACAGGTAGAAAAAGATATGATTATACTGCCTTTATGGAAAATATGATTAGGCAAGATTTCAGAGAAAAGTGGATACCAAGACGACTTGAGTTCTTGGGAAGCGCATTAGGATTTAGAAGTGGAAGTGTGTAGAATGGCTATATCAGATAGAACTCATTATTGGACCAGTAGAACTAATTTATCAGACCCAAGTAGTGCTAACGGGGCAAACAATATAGATTGGACTCGAACTGCTGGAGATGCTGGAGATGGTTCAGCAAATGATAATAATTGGAGAATAGTGAGTGGTTCGGGAGGCCAAACATGGAAGGTAAGTGCCGAAAGTAGCAACACTCTCGTTGCTAGTTTTGTCTATGTTGCTAAACCGGATGCTGATGAAGTCGTTATGGCTATTGATAATGGAACCCATAGAGCAGAAGTGCAAATAGCAAGTAGCAACGAGCAAATTAAATTAGTTGGTGCTACTACTGCTACCAAATCAGATTTGGATTTAGATGCAAGCGAAGATTGGTCTGTTCCTGTTTTGCTTAGGCTTACCTTAGACTCTAGCGGTAATGCTAAACTGTATTTTGACGACATTATAGAGGATGATGATGCAAATACGCACTATTTGAGCGTCACAGGCTCTTCATCTAGTAGTAATGGTGTTTATTGGGGCAACACTACAGGAACTTTAGATTGGGAACTTGTTTATTGCACTACACATGGCGCATATTCGCCCGATGAAATGGATATTAGCGATTTTGTGACTACATCTTTCATTAGAACTGGGTTATCTGTAGTAGAAGTTCTCAAGAACTCTAAGAGATTCTTCATTAAGAACCATGTGACCCCTTCCTCTATCATTTATGGCTATGATTTATCTAGTGGTATGGTAAGTAGGCTTACGCCGCCCACTATTCATGTAGTTATTACTACTTCTGCATCCCCCCAATTCAATACTTTGGCTGGAGCAAACACAGAACAAGATTATACTATTGATTTGTATGTGACTACAAGAGGAACAGATTACAAAAACGCATATAGATTAGGTCTTTCTATCTTAGGAGAATGTTTTGATGAATTGTATACTAAGACTGGTTTAGAGGGCAGTATTGATTCCTTAATTGGGTATAATCTCACATTTGATTCAAAAATGGATGAAGATGAGGTGGTTTGTATCCACCAACTTAATTTATCATACATGAAAAGAGTAAACATGACTCGTAGAGAGATATGATAACAGTTAAATATCACAGGCTAAGTGTATTGGTTTAGAGGCGACGATACATGACGACATTCGCAAATAGATATGTAGCAGTTGGGAAGGAAGCGACCTATGGAACCCCCGTCAGCGCAACCGCATACGGTGAAGTTGATGATGAAGGATTCCAAGAGTCTTTTGATGTTCTACAACGCTCAGATATGAACAGATATGGAACGCAAAAGGCAATTGATTCAAAACATTATGGTGATGGGTCCTTTTCAATGCCGCTACAACCTGATAGATTCACGATGATGTGTCTACACGGTCTTTTCGGCACACACACCCCCGGCGGAACTCCCGGAACTAATGATACTCTTACAGAAATAAGCACAGGTATGCTTAACTCTTTCACCTTTAGGGTTGGTAGAGATGAAAAGGAGTTCATGTATGGTGGTCAGGCTATTGAGAGTTGTTCGATTAGCGCATCCGTTGGCGAATACGCTATGATTTCCTTTAACACAACTGGTATGCGAAGCAACTTTAGTCTAGCAACCGGAGCGGCAGTAGCCCCCGGCACTTTAGCAAGTCCTACTTATGATTATACCGGAGATGCGGCACACTTCGTAGGTGCTTTTGTTAATTTCGAGGGAGCCGCATCTACTTCCGCTTATTCCAAGTTGGTTCAAAGTATTTCTGTTGATATTAAGACAAACAGAGATATTGATAATTCATATAATTTGGGAGATTCTACCTGCACACGCAATCCACCCTTGGGTCTGAGAGAGATTTCAGGAACAATTACTTTCCATAAGAATGTTCTAAGCGGAGATATAGCGGCTAACGAACCTGATTTCGTTAATCTACTAACTGGAGATTTGGTAAATGGAAGCGCGGCCGCGCCAGCCATTTCAATGCTCTTCTATGTAGATGCAAGCAACCACATTCGTTTAGATGTTCATAAGGTTCATTATGAGGCCCCACAGACAAGTGTAAGCGGTAGAGATAGTCAAACAATGTCGGTCAACTTCATGGGATTGTATGACGAAACGGAAACAGAGATGGCTAAGATTACCTTCTCATCTGCATCTACGGCCTTCACAGGTGGAGCAAAAGTAGATTTGGATGCGTGAAGGTGATTAGATGGGAGCCATAACTGCCGCAAGCAACTTAACAGTCAATACCATTATTGGCTCGCATACTGGCTTAGGGGCAAGTGTGCAAACCTTCCTTAGGACACTTTCAAATGGTGATATTATTCACGATATTACCATCGTCAAAAAGGCCGCAGGTAATAATTACATTGCGTATATTACCTACGAAACATGAGATTAGTTAGAGAATAGATTAGAATAGTAAAGAGTGAGAAGATATGCCTGTATTGAAAAAAGAAATAGAACTAGATGATGGAAGCAAGGTCTTGGTGCGCCAAGTATCAGGGCTTGAACGATTAGCGTTAGATGCGAAGCAAGCAAGAGTGTTTCGCTCAATGCGTGAGTTTGGGGCTAACCCCCTAGACTGGTCAGAAGACCAACAAATGCAATTCGCAGAGGCTTTAGATGAAGCAGACTGCGGCCCCGCCGCTCAAATAGCGAATTGGGTTCCACTATGTATTCTCTCGGAAAATGTCGATGTTAATGATTTAACTTCCTCAGAACTACAAGAAATCCTTAGATTTGTTAGGGGCGACGATGAAGGGGGCGGTATCCCTTTGTCGAGTTCCTGATGGTAGCCCCTGCGTTATGTTCTTCATTCAAAGGCGTTTTGCCGAGCGAATTAAGGATGAAATACTCACAAGAGGGGGGCAGACACATGATGGAAATAGATTTGGCGGTAGCATCTGAAATCTCCGAAAGAATCGCAGAACAAACCGACCAAGATTCCCCTGCCGCCGCTTCAAGGAAGGCTACAAAGGCCGTTCATAGGCGAAATCAACGCAGAGCGGCCACGATAGATGGTAAGGGCTTAGGGGAAGCGTTAAATGAGGCGTTTGGTAATATGGAGAATGATTAAGTATGGCTTCACGAACAGGCTCGGCAAGAGTATTCTTCGAGGTAGTGGGTTCTTTTCAGGCTCAAAGGCTACTCAAAGATGTTGAATCCACTTCAACGGTCATGCAAGCAATCTTACTCGATGCCGCAGGGGGTGTTGTAGAAGCAGTCCAGTTCGCAGTAGAAGGAGTTAGCGACTTAATCCAAGAACAAATTGATTCTTTCTATGCTTTTGAAGAGCAAATGATTCAAGTTAGAAAGTTCTATCAAGGTGGAGCAGAAGATGTGCAGTTCTTTGCCGATGAATCAAAAAGACTTGGAGAAACCTTTGCTTTTAGCGGTGCAGAAGCACTCAGAGCCGCCGCTAATATGGCTCAAATGAAGTCTGTTTTGGGTAGTAAAGAAGCAGTTATTACAGGAACAGAAATGGGTCTTCTCTTTGCTGAAATAGGAAACATGGAAACCCAAGAAGGAATGAAGAAACTAACAAGCCTAATGCAACAAACACAATTCCACATGGGCGGGATGACTAAGGCACAGTATGACCTATTAGATGCCGAAGAACAAGCAAACATTATTCGTGGGAACACAATAAGGGTTCTTGACCAACTAAACACTATTGAGAACTCAAGCGTTGCTACAATGCAAGACATGACTTTCGTTCTCAACCAATTCGCATCTCAGGCTAATCTTGCTGGAGAAACAATGGGAAGTATGGCCGCATTAGCCGCTATGCTACTTGAGGCTGGAGAAGAAACAAGCAGAGCGGGAACTGGTCTGCGTATGATATTCTCCCGATTAGCAGTAGACGGTGGAGATGCCTCAATAGCGTTAGCCGAGGTTATACCGCATTTAGAAGCACAAGAAATAGCAATGATGAGCCTAACTGATATTATCACAGAACTTACTCCTTACTACAAAGACTTATCAGACCTTGAAAAGATTAGATTAACACAAGCAGTAGCCGGAAACAGACACTATGTTAAATTACAAAAGTTGTTGGAAAACCAAGAACGGTTGCTAACTCTAAATGAAATGGCCTATTCGGGAGCCTATACTGCGGCAGACGAGTTCGCTAACAGGCAAGCATCAGATGTTTTCAAAATTGATAAGGCAAATGCCGCTATTGAGAACCTAAGAGTAGAAGTGGGAGAGAATCTTGTTGATGCTTACATTAGGGCAATGGGGCCGCAATACTATTTCCTACAGGGTCTTGAGAAGATAACCGATGAACAAACTAAGTTCATGGGTATTGGCGTTGGGAAAAGAATGAACACCTTTATTGGTAATTTGATGTTTCTTGCTGAAACAATGCAACAAATGGAAGTTCCAATTAACTTCCTTATGGGAATAGGAAATATCTTTGTATCTATGAAAACACTCCAAGTTATCCTCAAACAAACTAACCAAATGGAAAATATGCACACAGAAGCCTTCCAAAGAAGGTTGTTTATGAGAGAACAAGATGCCGCTCTAAGAAAGAAGTTCGCTCACGAAGAGATTTTAGCAATCAAAGATATTCAAGCCGCAGAGTTCGGTAGGATGAACCAAACCATCCAACGAATTAACATACAGAAAGCAAATGCGGCCAGTTCTAAAGCAAGCCATGAAAGGGCTATCCTTAGGATTCACGAAGAAGTCGTAGCAATGGGCCAAATAGACAATTACAAGAAACAACTTAGAAGCAATGAGTTGATGAAGGATAAAGAGTATAGATTAGAGAAAATAGCCGAACATAATGAAATGTTGATTATGAAAGATGGGGAAGCACAAGCACTAATGCGGATTCGCACAATCCAAGAACAAGTAATGAAGGGGCAACTTGACTACTATACTCTTGGGGCTGGTTTTAGAGCAAATCAACAAAAGGAGCAAAGGCAGTTCCTAGGCCACATTCAAAGAGAAGCAGATTACTTAGCAAACCATGTTGTTTTGTTTACTGAGTTAAGTGACGAAGAATTAAACCACTTAGCAATAAGACAACAAGGAAACAACGAGAGGATGCTAACTGAGCAACTGTTGTTAGGAGAGGCAAGAAGGAGAATAGAACTTGATGATTTATCCGAAGAAGAAATGATGAATACTCAGACCGAAATAACCATGAGAAAAGCAAACATTCAAGCCTTAGGAGAAGAAAGAGTAGGTATTGAAGGTCTAATAAATGCTAATGACCAATTAGGACAGAGAAACCGAGCAACTGCACTAACCCTAAATACTTTGGAACACCACATGGAATCATTAGGTGATGAAGCAAACCTTCTAACTGCGGGATTCCTATATTTTGCTGAAACTCAAGAGTATGTTCAAAACCAAATGTTCGGAACCGCCGAAGCCGCGAAAACTTCGGTAAATAGTATGATGACTTCTATGAACGGTTTACTTGGTATGACTGCTATGTTCACACATAATCAAGATTTAATGAACGCTTCTCTAATAGGTGGAACAATTGTTAATGCGGGTGCGAGCGCATCTATGTGGGCTGTGGGTAAATCCGCCGAAGGTATGGCCGCAAGAGCAATTTTAGCAAGAGGGGCTATGATTGCTTTAGGCGGTGGAATAGCCGCAATAGTGGCGTTGGGTATTGGTTCGTTGCTTTGGAAAAAGTTTAAGCCTGATAATGACTTTGTGAATGATTTAGAGGCGGTAAATGATGTGACGAAAAACCTAAATCAATTCCATACTACACTTACAGACCTATCAAAGAAAGGTGATGTTCGGATAGACGAGGCTCTTTTGGGTGGAATTACTTTCAATGACTTAAGAAAAGATGCAGAACTAACTGCTTCGTCGCTTGCTGGATTACAAGGCCAGTATGATTATTACAAGGAGTTATCAGAAGATGTTAATAAATACACCGAAGCAGAACTAATTGCTTTGGAAACAAAGGCTGGATATTACTACAGATTAACACAAGAGGTTAGCGCACTAAACGATGCTCATGTTTCTTTAGCAACGACAGAAACGAGATTAGCAAGTCAAGCGTTTTTGTATACAGGTAAAAAGCATAGTGGAGCAAGGACCGCAGAGCAATTATATGACGAAAGGTTTTGGAGTGATGAGTTCAAACAATTTGAATCCGTTGACCAAGAAACCAAAATCCAAGCCATATTGGATGGTATGTATGATGAATACCCTGAATACCTAGAACGGTGGTTCAACGCAGACTATTGGAGTATTCCGGGTTATGACTTTTTCTTTGCTACAGAAGAAGAAATGTTAGCAAAATTAGTAGAATTAAATGGTCACTCCTTCGACCAAGTAAAGGCAGATGCCGAAGCCGCCGGACAAGCGGTGCATGACTATTATTCTGATTTATTGATTTCTGTTGGGGATAGTGTAGGTATGTTTGGTGACGCAACAGGAACTGCTTTAGAGGCCCTTAATGAGTTTGATAACAAAAGAGAAGAGTTATTTTTCGGCAACCAAGCACAATTCCAAGGGGCCATTTACAGACAAATTACTCAAGGTGGCGTAGAGAGTTTGCTACATCGTGTCGAGATTATGCAAACCAATGTGTTTAACGGAGTGACCTTAGATGAAGCAATAGAGAGAGTGTCCGAGGGGGTAATAACAAGCCTACGAGGACAAGGTGTGCCTGTGTGATAAACATGAGAACTACAGATGATGATTTTAGCGTATGGTTGGTAGGATACTATGACGACTTCCAGTCATGTAGGTCTATAGCAGATGACCTTAACGACGCAAGTAAGACGACCCCTGACCACACACTAACGCATCATGGAAATCCCATGAACGGCCATGCCTTACTCAACCCTACCTTTCGTTATTCCTATCCTGATAGAGCGCAAAGTGCTTCTTATCTTTCTGCTGATGATTCTTTTTCTTCCGCTCAGTTATTTGCTACAGTTGCTAAAAAGGCAGATAGCAACGACGGACACCACGAATGGCTAACTCTTGATTTAAGCAAGAGTAAAGCAAAGAGATGGGAAGGTAGAGCGCAACTACAATATCCTGACTCAAGAAGAGGAACAAGACAAAGGTTCAATGGTGCGGCCGGTGATTCCTATGAAGCATTTGTGAATGGTAATGATACTTTGGGAACATATTACGCCCCACTCAAAGCAATGGATTCTACGGCAGGTAGGTCGAGAGTGTATGAATCAGGGGCTAAAGACAATGACGGGGATATGTTCGAGGGAGCGGGAGCGCACCTAAGAGTAGAAACAGAAGGACATTTTGCATCCCATTCTGTGTCTTTAGCAGGGGTTCTAATGGGTGAAAGAATGAATACTGCCTATGCAAGCAGGGCTAGTGCTACAAAGCATCTATTCCCCCTTAAATCCCCCTCAGGTAAGCCATTCTTAGTATCTAAGTTGTATGGAACAGGAACAGGTAAACATAGAATCCTAAATTATGATGGTCCTATGAGATACCAAGGTTTAGGAGATACATTCACCATTCGTATAGCATCACACGCAATGGGGGGGTGGACTGATGCTCGATATACTCTTAATTTGGGATACAAAAAAGCAGATGGGTTTAACAAAAGCACTCAAGTGTTTGGTAGCAATCCGTTGCTATCTCTTGATATATCAACCAGCCACCTAAATTACAATAGCGGAAATTATTTGGAAATAGACAACTATACTGCGGCGGATAACGATAGCCAATGGACTGATATAGATGTTGTTTTGGATTTTTCCGCTAATACCTACAAAGCATACGCTGACGGCTCTTTGATTAGTAGTGGTTCATTTACTAACAATTGGTCTGCATCCGACATATATGGTTGGTCCTTAGATGTAAATTGTGCTGGAACTATGCCTCAAAATGTAGGAATGATTACCTGTATTGATAGGGCTTCTCTTTACATTAGTTTAGGTGATGCAGTAGAAGATACGGATTACACTCCTTTACATCAAGTTCAGATTAACAATACAAGTGATGCTCTTTCAACGGCATTGGTCACTATTTTAGATGACGATAATAGATTTTCCGTTGCTCCGTTGCTATCTTCTACTGGGTTTGAAGAATGGGGCGTGGTAATTTTCAAAGGAAATCTAAATAGGCCCGTATGGTGGGGAACATTAACAGGTATAACACACACACAAGGAAGCAGAAGAAATACATTAGATACCCAGTTTCTAGCAGAAGAAAGGTATGGCTTGCTTGATAGACAACTTCCTATTTGGGAAATGGGGCAGTCTACATATTTATCACAAGAAGGCCACTTAGCACTTAACACTAAGATAGAGAAGAGGTATAACCAAGTCAAGAATATGGGAGATATTTTGAATACTGGTGCATCAAGCCTTAAGTTCCTGAACTCTACTATTGGGTTTGTTAATTCTGACTTTGCAGAAATAGAAAAACAAAGAACTTCTCTTAATTCCTCGCATCCTATTCAAATGTATATCAACGAAGATGTAAGCGGGCCAAATAGTGCAGAGAGAGAATGGGATGGTTTCGATTCACCGAAATATATGCTAACCGATGTAAGATATATCCAAAACCCTACTGGGAACTACCAACATTACATTGTAGATTCAAGCGCATATTTGGTTGGTAGTAGTGGGGTATCTGCTTCCGACCAAGTTATGGTCACACACACTAACACAACCGGAACTACTAATGTTTTCACCATAGATTCAATAATTAGCAAGAGCAGAAGTAGCGATGCCCCTGATGAAACTCCTACTTCTTACAAAGCAATTAAGGTTTCAGACAGTAGTAGAAGAAACCTAACCCCTAATGCGTTATGCACACAATATACATGGATTAGTAGCGATAAAGTCAATACTACCAAGAAGATGTTGCGTTTTACTACTGCTTCTGCACACAATCTTTCTTTGGGTGATGAGATTTTATTTGGTTCTGTAATAGATTCTTCAAGTAATAACGAAATAGTAAGCGGTAGTTTCTTATTTGATGGTGGGAGATATAGAGTGTTAGGGGTTCCTACAACAACCACTTTCGATATAGAAGTCACTAATATGAATATAACGGAAGTAGCCAGCACAACCAATTTTGGGAATGCTAACTACCGCTTGCCTATCTTAGATGAAGACCATAACGATTATGGGGTCACAGATAACAACTTACATATCATAGGTAAACAACAAACAGATTACTACACATCAAAGGCTGATAGAGCAAGTAGAAATGTTCATACTCGCTGGATGAGAGATATTTCTGAATCGTTATGGTTCAAATCTAAGTTCGGGATTATCTCTAAGGATTGCTACCATAGCGCAGGTAAATCTACCATTACGAATAATCCAGTTTCCCCTAATGAAGAATCGAATTATTCGCCTGATACTTCTACTATGGTTGGTATTTCTACTTTCACTACAGATAGCACCACTCTTACTTGTGATGACCCCGCTATTTGGTATTGGAATGTAGTAAAGGGCAAAGCGGGGATTTTAGATGTAATTAACCCCGATACTTTAGAACGAGATACTGTTCTCTTCAATGGAACTACTGCGCCTAGTAATGCCGCGCTTACATACATTCAATTTAATGGCGGTTCTTTCGTTAGTATTGGGAATAAGAATTGGCGTAATGGGTTTCAAGTTAGCAACGAACTTATCAAACTGTGGGATATTGTAGTTCATACTGGTTTTGATGACTGGAGATTGAATGGTGTATTCCAAGTAAGCGGTATTTACTCGCAGGGTAGTGGGGTCACTAAGTATGCCGCAGTTAGAATAGAAGGCTTTGATAGCAAATCAAAGGATATTAACGACTCTACATCTCCTTGGTTTAGCGACCCTGATAAATTATGGCCTATTTTGGGTAAGAAAACCACTACTACTTTCGACAATTTTACGGTGTATGAGTATACGAATACCATAGGTAGCCCTACAACTAATAACACTAACTACAATGTTTCACCTACTGTGGTATCCTATGCTTCAAAGACAGGTCTTGTGCATTATGGTTCTTACACAATAAACAATGTGAAGGGGCAAAGGAAGGATTGGACTCAGGGAGATTTTCTTTACAGATATAGAAAGTTAGACGAAAGCAACGGCTACAAACACCTTTGGTTGCTATGGAGGGATATGAGAAATGATGGTAATGCTGATGCTAACGGAGGATACAATGTAAGTGATTTTGGTTTAATGCTTCCTACTATTGAAAATTACAATTTGAATATCGCTTTTGCTGAACAGTTTGACGAAGATGGAGATAACACCGCCTTTATTACTTTGAAAATAGGAGAGGAACTTGATATATGGAACATAGATGCTGATGTAGAACCATATAGTGGGGGCGATTGGTCTGATTTAGCAAATGCTTCTGATACATACAAGATAGCAGACCTAACTGGAACTGGTAGCAACCCATATTCTGATTGGAAGAATAAAGGTGGTTCTTTCTTAATTATTGATGCAAGCAAGTTCTTCAATTTGAATACCGAAGCAAGCAACGGGAGGCCGGGGTATGATGTTGGAGGCATAGCACATTTTAGTGATTACGATATTCCTATTGCTGGAACCCCATACTTATTGGATAACTATTGGAAATATGCCGTTGCTAATTACCAAATTAGCGGAACTAATTTAGCCGGAACTACTACTACTAACATAGCAAACCACCCAAACCAATTTAACTTCCTAAATGATGCTACTGCGTTAGCAGAAGATGGTATTAGTGGTAATCAAACAACATTAGCCCTCGAAGATGCTACTCATTTCAATTTAGGTTCAGGTGTTGACGGGTATGGTGTAATTTTAGCAACGAAGAAGAATGAACAATATCTATATGCTCTTAGATGGAATGGAGTAAGTGGAAATACACTAACTAATGTATATGTTCAGGGATATGGTGATGCAAACACAGACCCTGTAAGCATACGAGCATTCTTAGATGAAGATTCAGGACTTTGGTCTGACGGTAGCCAAATACAAATCCTGTTCAATGATGAAGATAGCACCGTAGACGGTTATGATTCAATAGTTGTTTACAATACACCAGCCGCACTATATGGTCTAAGGTTGCTAATGAACTTGGAAGGTTTTGTAGAAGATAAAAACATAGGAACATATTTTGAAAGTGATAAACTCAGGCTCTTACAAACCATTGCTACACTAGACAGTTGGACTCGAAACTCTCATCTTAATGGTTTAGCAGATATTAACAATGTGCCTATCACAAAAGATATGACCACAACCCAAGTTGCTCATAGTGGAACTGATTATGAAGATTATGGAAGCGTTAGCGACTTAAGAGCAACCACCTTTGCGGGGGGAGTTGATATTGCGAGAAGAAATAGTGGCTCAGGTTCAGGCGGCACAACTAAGACCTTTACAAGAGTAGTAGGAAGGGATGGTAGATATGACTACAGACCAGCCTACAATACTGGTATTACCCTAACAAGAAACAATATGAAAAACGCTAACCTAACTATAGAATCAACTGGTATTATCACAAATGTTAGGGCTTATTACGATGGTAATAAATCATTTGTAGATTACCCTACACCAACAACAGGTTTAGAGGCAAGATGGAAAATAATAGATTTATCAAGAGTGCGAAGTAAAACAGAAGCATTAGCATTAGCGAAGAAAGAATATGATATGAACCAAACAAGCGCATTCACGGTTAATGTGGACCTAATAGGTAGTGGAACAGAAACAGATGCTTTGTTTTCAGGAGGCAAACATGGGTATATTGCTGACCCCGCAGTCGTCACATTAGATTTGACCGGATATAAACAGTATGCTTGTTCTTGGACTTCTCTATTCGGTGGTATCCCATATCCGGGAATGTGTAATGCCTTAGATGGTAGATTTAGTCGTGCAGATGCTGGAACTGCGGTGGTAAGTGCTGTATTTAATGATAGAACCACACCTTTCGCAATCAATTTAACTCCATTAGGAACTAACCAAACAGTAGGGAATAATGGTAAGTTGAAATGGAGAACTTCTACAAACACTATAGATTGGTTTAAGGACTCTCTCGATGTTTCTGCTACGGCAAGCCACGCATTAGGCGACCCTGCTTTGTCTGTTAATCAAAACAAAGTAATTACCTTAACAGGAAGCGGTCACTCAATAACACTTTATGTGACCAGTTTACATGGTATTTCAGATACCCAAGAAAACATAGAATACATTAGGACATATAATGCTGATGAATCCTACTATAATTACGGGTCAAGAAGTTTATCTCATGCTATGCAAATAGTTCATATCCCAAAAGATGTTCCAAGCGTAAGTGCTAATTGGGGGTCAGAACTAAGGATGGGAATTAGTGTAGCAAGTGGAACAAGTGCCGATGATGCGGTCTTTACTGTTCGCGCAATAGATTATTCCTTTGCTAATACTGGTTCCCCTTCTCAGTTTACCCCTACATACAAATCAGATAGTTCAGTAAGTGTTTTCGGTAGTGGTTTTTATGAATTAGCATTCCCGTCTACCTATGGCGCACCAGCAGGTTCTAAAATGATTATTTCGGTAAATGCAGAATACCTAAGAGCAATTTTACGAAACAGATGTGGCGACCAAATCAAAAATGCTAATAACATTCCGGGCCTTTCAACATTCACCGGAAACGACGCAAGGTCATTATACCCACTAGGTTTTAGAGAATACCAAAACGAAGGTGGTATATCAGATGTTGATGATAGGCTAATATGGTATGCTCCGAGATTACATATTGTTGATGATATGAACTATTACCCATCTACAAATCTAACAATAACAGACGCTAATTTGGACTTAGCATCTCAAAGTATGGTAATAAACTCGATAGCATATAGTAGAAGCCACCAAACAGAACCCACTCTAAAATTATCATTAGAAAGAAATGAATCTCGCTTCAAGAAAACATTAGCATCCCTATTCAAAGATGGTAAGCCTAAAACCGGAGTTCAGGATGGCGAAGGACAACAAATGTTCCAACCTTCACAACCCCAAGGACAAGGCCCAACCTCTCCTAACAAAGAAGGAGGAAGGAGAGATGGAGGCCAAAGTATCAACACCTTTAGTTCGACTACTATGGCTAGGCTTACTGGTAAAACAGAGTTCACAGGGGATAACACAAGTAGCGAAGCCGAGTGGGGTATACTTGGTCAAAAGAAGATAGGTAAATCCTCTTCTGCTAATAGCACTATAGACGGATTCGATTCCATAGTAAGTGGTAGTGGTAGCGTTAATTGTAGTGATGGGTTCGTATTGCCGGGAGTTTACATTACTTCTGATGGAGCAGACAGAACAGGGCTAAAACACGAACAAACATTTTCTGTTAGAATACCAAGTGATGCCTTAGATTCCTATGTGACTATCAAAGCCAAAGCAACTCTTGATGGAACTAAACAAACAACAGCACAAAACGCAGTTATGACTATCAAAGTAGAGTCCAAAGAAAGCAACTATTACTCTACTACTACCAAGACTATTGCTTCCGGCTCTACTGATAGGAAGGAGTATACTCTGTTCTCTGAGAACATAAAGGGAGCAATTGCTGGTAGTAATCTCAAAATAACAATCAGTAGAAATCCCGGAAGTGGTAGTGATACTGCTAAATACAGAGCATTGAGAATACATAATGTATCTCTTGCTACAAGAAGGGCAACAAACCCCTCTATATCACAGGCTAAGAAGTTCAAGCCCTATTGATTAGGCTCATAATCCTCTCTAATTGAGAGTATTCTCTCAGCAGTAGGGTTGCTAATCCCCCTTACTTTTGTAAGAGCCTTCTTGTTAGTCTTCTTCAACAGCAGATTTCTCAAAGAACCGAACTCCTTTAGCAACGCATGAGCAGAATCTAATGTGACTCCGGGTATTGTTGCTAACATAACTGCCCTATAATCCTCAGAAAAATCTCCACTTCTTCGTATCCTTTTCTCGGTTGCTATAGCCTTGCTAATTGTTAATTTGGTATGTGATGTGACTATCCAATCTACATAGTCTTCCATAGTAGCGAACTCTATGTATCTAACTTTGGGGAAACGAGCATACAGATTCAATTTGAAATTACGAATAACACCCTTCATCTTCATTACTTCTTGAGCAACCGTTTTCTTGGTTGTTCCTCTTGTGAAATAAGGCTTCAATTGGCTACCATATACTGCTAAAATGGGGTATTCGTATGCGTCGCATAGGTCTGCTAATTGTTGGGTTAGATTTCTATTCCTTCCTATACCCAAAATAGAGCGGTATAGGTCATTTATTTCCTTTGCTTCTACACCCCAACTACCTATCACATAGTCGCCCGTTGCTAATCGTTTTACCTTACCAGCACCCTTGCTGGTGTTATCAGCATCACCTAATCTACCTAACAACAGATGTATGAGTGCGGGGTTCTCTCTGTCGTCTATGTAGACTACCACACTACTGCGACTTTATTACGCCTTAATCAATAGTTGCTAATCTCCGCAACAACCGACTACTTTTGTTTTACAGTTCAGACACGCTTTGGAGCCATGAACTTCCACAAACCCTCTCATGCTTCCGCAAAAGGGGCAACTTTGCATTATTCTACATTCTTCTGCTTCTCTAATTACCACAATACCAACAACCTTTACCGTCGCACAAATTATTCTTTCTATACCAAACCGGCGACGGGTAGCGTTTGTATTTCAGTAGCGACTTAACTGCTTTTCGGGTCACGCTTGCCTTGTAGTCAGACCAGTTCAATGTAGATATGAATGAGCAAATCTCATCCTCGATAAATTGCGTTTGTTCGGCCGTTAAGTCCTCAGGGTCAGCATACCACCTAAGGGTAGCCGCCATGTGTTGGCCGAGCGCAACACGCACATGATGAGGGGGATTAGACACCCGTATAGCCCTCTCTAAGCAGGTAGGGAGGGGAACACTACCCTGAGAGGGTTCGAGGTCGTCAGGGAGCGTTGTAGAGGCTTCTGTGGGTGCTTCAAACAAATGTTTGTTATCCCTACACCACTTGGTAAGACTGATTCTCTCAGCCAATGGAACCCCATTAAAAGGATTAAGATTACTCAGGTTTGGGTCAGGTAATTTTGGTATCTTGTAGCCGAAGGGGTCTTGAGAAAACGCTCTTGCGTCAATTGTGACCGCCCACCTACCCCTTTTGGGGTTATATGTATCGGGAACTCTTGCTAACTTCTCAGGATAACCTACGCCATCTAAGGACACTAAACCTTCGGCCATCTTCTTTTCATAAGCATCTAACTTCGTAGCCCAAGCCCTACCAATTACTGGCTTATCAAAGAATTGGTGAACATGGAATCCTCTTCCCGTAGCAACGGCCCTAACATCTCCATCCAAACGATTTATCAAATTAGCAACATCACTTTTCACTTGGTCCATAGTTAGATTATTTGTAATATCAAAATCCCACCAAGCCCTATCCATAATTGCTGAATCATAATCTACCTTTCTATCGTCAAGCAGGTTATCAAACGCATACAGACTGGTGTATGTGGATGATAGGTTTCTAAGCCTGTTGATATATTGGTTGAAATCGTTTTCTGTAAGGCACAAGGCTCTCTTCAATCCTATTTGTCGGGGAAAAGATAGCAACATGATTAGACCACCCTTGTTTCTATTACGCCTTCATGCCCGCAAATAGAACATCTAGCCGTGATAACTTCTAAAGTTGGGTTATCTTCTTGTCCGGTCACTTGAACATACGATTGTATGTTCTCAAAATCTGCTGAGTCGCATTCTTCACATTGTATCGTCAAAGGTCACACCTGCTATTTCTTCTTCACAGGACATATTGAAAGAACACCATTGAGGGCATCTCCAATCATCCCAATTCATCTCCCATTCGTGGTTCCTGATGCGCTCAAGAAAAGCCTCGAAGCGGGATTCAAAGGATGATACACTTCTCTTATTAACTTTTTCTACCAAAGTAATGCCGGCTTCCTTGCCTACCCAAACAGTCTTGCTTTTCTTCGATAGGAGAGATTGTAATAATTTTGAATCTGTTGCGTCGGGAAGAACATAGATAAATCGAGTTGCTAACTCCCCATCCATGTCGTTGAGAACCATCCTATAGAAGCACAATTCCTTTCTAGTCTTGGAGATTTTACTTTGGTTGCTATTCCCTGTTTTCAATTCGAGTATTGCTAAAGTTCCATCTTCGTGCCTAACTACACCATCAATCATACCTGTGATAACAATATCATATTTTTCGTTGTAATAGATACGCTTCTTTTCTGCTTCTACTGGGGGGAAATGTTCGATACCCCATTCTTCTAATCTTCGTTGCTCTAATTGTGCTAATGTTTCAAACACTTCATCCTCAGGGAATAAGGGTATTAAGTGGTGTTGACCATCCCATGTTTCGTAGAAATCTTCTAACCCTTGATGAACATAGGTTCCCCTTACCATTGCGTCGCTTGGCGGCATTCTTAGGTCCTTTAGTATCACCTTATCCCAATAGTATTGACGAGGGCAATACTCGTAATTCATAAATGATGACTTAGATACTCTTAGGACCTTACCCTCGTCTGTGGGGTCATAGGAAGATAACTCAGACAACTGCTCGTCTGTTGCACATTTCATACAAATCCCAGTATCGGGATGAATAACACAATCACAAGGCATTTGGATTCCTCTTACACGGATTGCATATATTTTTTTCTCTCGCGTATAGAACTACCGAACAGATAGAACATAACCTATCGGTCATTCTTCCTCTTCCTTCTCATCTATATTCTTACCACAGAACCTACATTGTAATGTATCAACTTCCATACCCTCTATCAGAGGGATATTGTTCAAAGAACCGCAATTAACACAATTTGCTTGCCTTAATTTTCCTCTCTCCTTTAGGTCGTGTAGTAATAAGGTAGATACGATATTACACTCGGCAAGGACTACCTGTATTCCTCTATGTAGGTTTTCAATTTGGCTTTGTATATCAGCAACATCGTTGCTAAGTTCTCTTGTTGTTTTTCTTCTACTCATCACAATCTCTCCATTCGTATGTCCTATACATCGAAGTGTTCCCAGTAATACCCTTTACCTTAACATGACCAACTGGTTGTATGAATCTACTTCTGCTGAACTTACCTGATAAAGTGGCGGCACAACAACGCATCCTCTTCGCGTAGTAGACATTCTCTCTTAGCCAACTTTCTGCTTCTACAGAAGTAAACGGCTTATGGTTTCTTTCTTCCCACATTTGGCGAATCCATTTCAAGGCCCACCATCTTTCCATTCTGCCTTCCAATCTCTTCATAACCCTATCACCATGCTTGTTCATATAAACCCAACAGTTGGTAATCTATGTAGGGCATTGTATATTGGTTGTATATCCCACTCAGCCAATTCGTAAAAGGGTTCTATCTTCTTTACTACGAACCTCTCTAAAATATGGTAATGCCCCACAGTAGCAAAGCCCTCTACATCATTTGGTTCATTAAAAGCAATGTATTTTCCGTTGCTATCTAAGGTCAATAAGAAGGTGCTTCCTTGGCGATAACCCTTACCGAGATTATCATTAGCCCACTTAGCACCTGCTGACGCACCCGACAAAACCTTGTATCTACTCAGGTCCTTTTTGAGTTCCGTTTTCATACACAATTCTTCTATAGGATATTTTTCGGCCAACACATCTTCGATTATTTCCACTATCTGACGAGTCACATAACCTTGGTCGGAACCTAACAGTATAGATTTAATCACATAGGTTAGCAAGTTCTTGACGAGAGGGAACATCTTTGCTTGTTTCAGTTCAATCCCCTTAACATATAGTTCAGTATCATGGGTCTTACCGTCAGACCATTCCACCAAACCGGCATACCTATTCTTCGCTTTTAGCAACATAGCAGAACACCATTTCTCGAACTCGCACACAATAGGACTCATTGCTTCGTTCAGTTCAGCAGTCAATAGCAACCCTATTTCGGGGTTTGGAACAACAACAAAGGCAGAATCTGTGTGCGAATACAGGACTTCGTGGCCTCTGTTCTCACATTCTGTTCTTAATCTTTTGAGAGTCATCCGAGATGTGTATGTGATAGCCGCCGCTACCTTCGGGTGATAAAGCCCATATTTTGAATCCCCTGCCGCACCATACAAAGAAGCAACCAATGATTTTGTAGCAAATTGTAAAGCATCATAGCGACTTCTTTCTTCGTCACTTTTAGCAAGCCTAAGTTGTTCTTTGTATTCTTGCCTAAGAGTAGTCATCTTATTCATTTGTCTAAGCAACAGACTTGGTTTACCTTGGCTAAAACATACGCCGTTTCCACAATCCTTACCGTTGCTATCTAATGTTTCGTGTCCTATGTTGTGTAAATCAACATTAGAATGATACATAGCCTGTATGTCTAGGATAGCAACATTCTCATATACGCCAGCATTGCTAATTTCTATTGATGCTCCATCATAGGGTTCATAGTCGAATTGCGGTTTGGTTGGTATTCTTAGGTCAAAGTCCTTATCTCTCAGAGCAAGAACAGTTAGAATCTTAGTGATAAATGGGGTGGTTCGTATATCGCAACCAACGATATGTTGTATAGCCGTGTAATGTTCTATACAATTATTCAATGAGTTCAATTTAGGCAACAATTTCACATCTTGGATAGCATACGATAGGTATGTTCCAAAGTCAGAGTAATATGTATCGTGTCCGTCTGCTAACTCTACCTTTGTTTCACCCAAACACTCAGAAGCGACCGTTGCTAACTTCTTATTTGGTAGTTGTCCGTTCTTCATTACCCATAATCTTGTGAATGATAACATCATATCAACTACATTGATACCACCTATTGGTTGCGCCCACTCACCAAAGGTATACCTAATCCTATTGATAGGGGATAGGCTTCTTGGGTCCAACCCGTTTGCTTGGAATCTCTTAATGATTTTTTGAATATCCGCATTAACCACATTCCAACCAGTAATTATGTCGGGGTCTTGTTTCTTAAGGTGTTTAGCAAATGCCCTTAGCATGGCCTTTTCGTCTTTGAAAGCAATCGCTGGCTTGCTAAGATTGAGTTCTGTTAAACCATCAGGGTGATTAAAGCAAGGAAATGTATCATGGTATCCCGCCTCGTAGTCGGGATGAGTAAAGAATACGAAGTAGTCGTTGCTAAAAGTATCATAGACAACCATGATTGTTAGTTTCCCCGTATTAACAGACCATTCGCAATCCAAATACCAAGTTCTATGGTTGTAATTGTCGGGTAATAACCCGTTCTCTGCTAACGCTCTGTTTACATACGGTATGTTTGCTTCCCATGTTTCTAAGTGGGGGAAGGATTGTCTTATCTCATAAATGTCTTCGGGAGTATGGGTATATACCTTAGTTAGTGATTGACCATAGACCCCCTTATGCCCTGTTTCGTAGCGCAAAACCCCATTGTGTTGTAGGGGAACTGCATTATCTTCTACATAGAAGAATGGTTGGCAGATATGTTCCTCTGTTATCCGCTTTCCGTCTTCTTGCCGTCGTCGGATAGTGATTTTATTACGGCCTTTGCGCTCAATTATCACGCTTCACCCTTCCTCTTCTTCTCGTTGCTATTCCATGCTTCTTAAGCCATAGATTGATAGTCATTGGAGATACAGCGTATTTGAGAGCAAGGTCTTGCATTGTTTTTCCTTGTTCCTCATATAGTGAACGAAGAGTATCGGCATCCCTATACCCCCTATCTCTATTGTCTTGTGCGTGGCCGGATATGTTGACTACGAAGGTAGTTCCGCATGAACATAGGATAAGATGACTAGATGCACCAACGCCGCACGATATGTCGTATCGCATATCCTTATTACAAGCACTACATCTAAACCTCAACTGGAACACCTACCTGTAATACCAAAGCATCACCATCACTAAACACTAACACATAATTACCTCCATAATCCCTCATGTCGTAGATATACAACCTAATGTCCTCCCCAAAGACGGGAAGTAGGTTTTCTAAACCACCACCGAACCTAAAGGGTTCCGTTGGTGGATGGTGGGCATGAACAATAGTAGAAGTCTGTCCTTTCAGCGCATTACCAGTCCTAATGATAGTGCAACCCGCTTGTTCTTGCATACTACAACTTGACTCGTTTTGCCCGTTCAAGTTAGCAACCGACAAAGCATCAACCAACACATCTCTTTTCAGATTGATAATACATACGGGGCTGTGCTTCTTTCCCTTGGTATCGGTGTAGATAGCCATATTCATATCAAACCGGCTTGCTATTCCGATTGCATCTTGGTTTTGTTTTATGATTGAATTACGAGAAGAAGGGTAAGCCTTTGCTAAAGGTGAAGACATGAATGTTGTCTGCCTTTTGTTTGAGTAAATTAGCAATTTACCATTAGGTTTGTGTGATAGGTATACAATATCACCGTGTGTTTTCAAAGCCCCTATTACATCATTCAGGTTGGGAATACACAATTCGCATTCAACTGCCGGTTCCTCCAAAGCAATTGGTATATTATGCACACTTGTTATTCCGTCTTTGACTCCGCTCACAATGTTAGCAATCTCCGGCCCGACCTTAATGATACAAGCATAGCATTGCGGTTGCTTTGTGCCGCCAACAAATGTTATCCTTCTTGCGGCCTTTAGAGCATCTTGGAGAGCCTTATTCCTAAACGCAACATCATTGTTTTTTCTTCCGCTCATATATACCTCTCTCCCTATCGCCATATAAACCCCTATACTGTGGTTTTATCTCGTATAGGTTTCTTTGAGAGTTAGTCTTTGCGCGAATCACCTTGACTTCTTTCATTCTCGACACTATCGCACCGACCTTAACGGCCGATATGTTAGCAGACCGCCGAGAGTTCCTATTGATTTTGGGGTCACGGTGCTTTTTGATTATATCAACTATCGTTCTCGCGGGGATTGGTTTATCCACGGTAGAAAGAGCAGTAATTATCCATCGTTTTACGAAATAATTACGCCTCGTCATTAGCATCCTCTTCCTTCTTGCCGTTGCCCCAATGCAAGAAAGGAAGCCCATACCATGTGACCTGACCATCATTTACAGTAAGCACATCATGTGTTGTGCCTAGGTATTCTTGATGAAGACCCTTCATTTCACTAACGGTTGCTCTAACAACCCACTCGTTGCTATTTAGGCTCTTATCAGACCTAACCCCTGCCGCTAAGTCGCCCTTTTTGCTATATCGAGTAAGCCATATCTGTTGAGAAAACAACCTCTTTGTTCCGTTCTCCCATTCGGGGGCTTCACCAACCTTAGTCAACCCCTTTTGGCCGTTCCCAATATCCATGTATTCCTTTACATCTTTCAGATGGAAGGTATAGCCAACGAAGGGAACTTGAAGTTGATGCGCTCGGTTGATAACATCACGGAACAGTTGGTTTCTTGTTCGCCACTCCTTCTGATTGAAAGCATCCCCCTCTTGCTCTATGACTCCCCTTCTGAGAAGAACCTCAGTCATACTGAACTCACACCACTTGAGGAAGGTCGAGCAACCATCTATGATTACTGCCCCTACATCTCCCTTTCTGCTCTGTTCACCTAAGATACGCATGAACCAACTCATCTTATCAACCAAAGCAACCCAATTAGTTGAGTTATCTTCGTTGAAGATGGAGGCATCAGCCGCATCATAGATGGGGATGACCTTTATTCGGTTGTTATTTGGGTAGTTCACCATAACAGTCTGCGACGCGCTATTATCAATATCCAAAATGATAATGTCCTTGTCGGTATTGTTGAGAGCCATATCAATTAGCAACCCTGTTTTGGCGGTGTTTTCTTTACCAACCGCCGCTATTCTAACTGGGAATTGATTGACCTTTGATTCAGTCAGTAGACCAGTATAGTATTCCTTGTTGTAGGTAGTCCTTTCTTCAATAGGCTTCTCCGTAGAGGAAGGAACGGCTTGACCCCAAGACATTACTCCCACCCCTCTACTTCATCGGAGGCCCCTTCGGTTGCCTCTTCCAATGGAACTTCGGCCGGCTTTAGATTATCCATAACACACCAACCTGTAATACTCATTCTACCGTCACCATCTCTACCCATCCATGCTTGACCGACGGCCATAACAGTTGAGCCTACCCCAAAGTCAATGTATTTTTCCTGTGACTTTGGTATCCAAAGGTCAATAGGCATAGATAGACTGGTGTAATCCAAATCACCCAAAGTCACTACAAACCCTCCGTTATCCTGAGGGTCAATGTGTAGAACCTCTAAGCGAACTGCACACAAAGCATCCCACTTTTCCTTTTCACCGAGAGAACCAACATACTCTTCTATCGAGTCAAGACCCTCAAGAGGGGTGACTCCTAAGTCTAATAGGTTCCATTCGTGGGGAGGGGAACCAAACATGGTTGCTACTTCGTGGTCATCAGTCCATGTGCTAAGGTCAGCCTTTAGGTAAAGTCTGTCGTTGTTAGCGTTTGCCTTACCTGCGATAAACCCTGTAGTTAGTGTTGGGAAGGAAGCCCTACTCAACTTACCACTTGCATAGACCTTCATTAGAGAAGGCTCATTATCTGTTCCCTTCTTCCTTCCTAAGAATGTTGATACTCTTTCAGGTTCTGAAAGCGGCCTTGGTTGACCGTATTTGTAATTAGCATTCCCATTAGGGAATGTAGGCATGGTGTTATTCCATACGCAAGAGAACAGGGTTCCATCGTTCAAAGTCATGGTGTGCTTAGGTAAATTAGCAACTGTAGATTGGGCTGTCTGCCCTGCTTCAAAGGGCAACTTAGCAACGAGGCTAGGGTTCGCAAGGCGCGTATACCCACCATCACCCATACGGGTGTAAAGAATCACCTGTCCGTTAGCAACTAAGTTCTCCCTACCGCCGGCATCCAAACCATTGAGTATTCCCGCAGTCTTATTGTAGGCCATTTCAGCAAAGTCCTTTGCTCTCGGCACACTCAAGAATACTCCTTCATACTCTTCAAGTCCACTTCTCGACAGGGCCATTGACCTCTTCCTTACTGTGGAAGAAGCCATCCTCAAACACAAAGTGTTTGCTTCCTCGTCGGTCTTACCTGCCGCAAGGAAATTAGCATGGTGGTCAATCTTGACCGCTTCATGCGCTTTCATCAGTTCTTCACTTGTGCAACCTATGTTGGCCGCAATCTTCTCAATCATTCCATCTAACATCTATCTCACCTATCTGTTGTAATCTGTCCTAAATCCCATCTCCCTATAAACCCCCTACAAAGCATCGTGCAAAAAGCCCACTTCACTATATCCTCTTGAACGCCATTGATACAATCACGCTCACAAATGATAGCGGCTTCTACAACCTTCATCTTGGATTCAGGAGTTGCGTCGGAAGAAATAGCAAACGAGAATACTTCTCGGATAACCTTCCGTGTGTCGTAAGGACTTAGCAACCTAACTGCTGACTCAATGTCCTTATCTCGGAAACACATTCTCAGAAACAATTTGTAATCTAATTGTGAATCCCCCATTGCTAAAGTGAATCTATCTCTATCATCTACATGAACACAAGACATAGCCTGTAGTGCGTTTATAGCACTCCGTAAATCTCCTGTATGTGCTTTAGCAATCCTGTTGATACATATTATGTGCTTCTCGTCAATAGGTATACCCTCGTCTGTTGCTATTTCTAGTAGTGTCGATACCATCCAATCTATGGGGATGGGTCGGAACCTCTTTACCGAACATCTCGATTGTATCCAAGGTGATAACTTGCTAATATCATTACAAGTCAAAATGAACACACCATCTGCATTCTCTATTACACCTTTTAGTGCGGATTGGGCGGCGGTTGTTAATTGGTCTGCCTCGTCTAAGAGATAGACAGTCTTCGCGCCCACATTGCACAAAGGGATGATTTCTTCTTCAATGAACTCAATACCTCTCATCTTCTTTGTTGAAGCATTGAACTCATGTATAGGCCACCCTATTTCTTTAGCAAATGCTCTCGCAACTGTGGTCTTCCCTGTTCCGGCCTGTGGGCTGTAGAAAATATAGTGTTGGGGGGATACTTCGCCTTCTACTACTGATTGTAGTTCTGCTATAATTGCATCTTGCCCTGCTACATTCTCAAGATAAGAAGGGCGGTATTTTTCCGACCATACTGTTTTCAACATTCACTCAACCTTCTTGATTTCTACTTGGTTATTTAGCAACCAATCAGTAGTCCATCTTTGAAGGGCCTCTTGGTCACTAAGGCTACTATCTAACGCTAATGTGTGGTGTGGTAGCATACTCTCTGCTATTGTTAGGTTATCGGGGTCAAGTGCATTTTCGCTTGGATGCTCTAATGCGGCCTCCGAAGCACCACGACGAAGAAGGGTTTGCGTATCACATACGAGTCTAACGATAAATCCGCCATTTTTGATAATATACTCTACTTCGTTTGGGTAGCGCACATCATCAATGAATATCACCTTCTTATCAGAGAAGTTCTTTCTAACATCTTTAGAAAGTTGTTCTACCCAATAATCCTTGCTGATTAGCACTCTTTTACCATGACCAAACGCCTGTAAGATAGGTCGTATTGTTCCTTTGTCGGCGGCTTCTTGGGCCATAAGGTGTGCGTGGGGGTCTGTGGTGTGACCGAAGAAGGCTTCGGCAACTTCCTTTCTAACATATTGTGCAAAAGATAGAACTGTGCTGTTGTTATTGTAGGCTAAGACATTAGCAAGAGTGGATTTACCGCTTCGCATCTTTCCTGTTATTCCAATAATTACTGGTGTCGTCATACCTCTAAGGGGGATAGTTGCTCCCTATAAACCCTTAATACAATGAAGACAGATATTACTGTCTTTGGGGAAGATTCTGTGTCTTCCACATTGAGGACACCTTTCTGCTAAGGTTCTCTCTTGAGCGGTCATACAAGACATTGGCCTCGTTTGTTCTATATCTTCTCGGTTGCTAATCAAATCACGCTTAATGTCGAATACCATGTGTTTTGTTTTGTTCCCGTTTAGTTTCTCTACCTTAGCAAAGCCTACTGATTCCAATTGAACATTCTTAGCAAGCACACTCGAAAGGCTGTTATCGCTCGGAACCTCTCTGAGAGAGCGTAATTTAGCAAGTTTTTCTGCTATTTGTGTCCTTGTTAGAGGCCCTTCTACGAACAATATATCCACGACGAGCCGACGCAACCGCCTATTGTTCGCACTCATCTACCACAGGCAGTTAATTGCGAGTATATTATTGGTTGTTGAACGAAGATACCCAAGTCCACTCTTCTGTAGTGGGGGATTCTCCGCTACCGACAATACCTCTAAGCCAAATACGGAGTAAACCAACGCCGAGAGGGATGAAGAAATACGATATAGCAACTATCCAAAACGCGACCCAACAAGCCGCCGCACTTGCGGTCATATAGAATCCTCCGTTTGTATTGTCTTCTTTACTCCTTTAGGTATCAAATCAGGAGCAACTTCTCTCAACTCATTAGCAACCTCTTGTGAATTGCGTATTATGAAGTCAATATACTGGTCGGATTCTCTAAACAAAGGATGAGAAGTTGGTTTTGTTTTCTTCCCTCCTACTTTAGCAACCTTAGGGTGTGGCTTAACACCAAACGCTACCAAGGCCCTTACATATTCATCAGGTAAAACCATGTTTGCCTTAGCAACCAAGTTCCAAAGCCGGTAATCTCTGATGTTAGAACAAGCCGCTAAAAGGTAGGGTATAGGAACCCTCTGTAGTCGCTTTAGCAACATATCCCTCTGTGGGAATCTATAGATGCCCGAAATAGTTGTGTTGAAGTTCTCCTTTCTTTCTTCCCAATCAACAACAACATTCCCCCCACTACCAAATGTTGGTTTTCTATTAGGTGTAATTACCAACCTATACTCAACAGAGGGTGCTAAATCAATTGCTTCTTCTAAGGACATATTGCCGCTTAGAGCGTATGTGACCCCCGCCCCTGTGGGGGGATACTTAAGCCTACCCTGCATATAGACAGTATCGCTGTCTGTATACCTATCAGGTTTGTTCGTGTAGATAACCACGCCCATTCTCTGTCCTCCTGTAGATTTTCTTACCTAACTTTTTTCTCGATTCTACCACGCCTTTAGCCTCAAACCCAGTTAGTATTCTCGACACCGAGAATACTGTTAATCCACCTCTCGGTTGAGTGTTCAACTGTGATGCTAAGTCTAATAATTCACCTGCTGTGAACCATTCACTTCTCGCCCATTGTTTGACCGCCGCCGCGACCGCCTTCCGCCTATATGTCTTCGTCATCAGTTGGTGAGAATGGGTCATGGCTATAAACCCATCCCATGAATCTGCTCCATTGGGATTGAGAAAGGCCCCATATCTCTCTAACGGCCGACGCTGATACTCGGTATCTACCACTATACCATTGGTAGCCTCCCAAATGTAGGATACAAACTAACCCATCCTCTACCATCCTTTCTACTATCTTAGGGAACTCTGATTTGGGGATGGGGCGAGCAATCAGTTGGTTGAAGTGTGGCCTCCATCTAATCTTTTCTCCGGCCTCTCTATTCACCATAATAACACGCCTCCTTCCCTTCACAATCATGGAGGGGGTTTTGTATCTCCGCTCCACAATGCTTACAGACGCAAGCGCACCAGTAGTCGTGCGCGAATGTTGCTAACTGGTTGCATTTATCACAAATGATGAACATAGCAGATGGATTCATCATATCCACCCAAATACTTTCGCCAACACAACCAAAGACAGGATGATGTTCACCGCTGACCCGACAGTTCGATATAGAGCCAGTCGCGCAAAACGCTCTTCGCACCATTGTTCGGTTTCACTATCAAGGCCATTCATTCAACTACCTCGAACTCTACATCTATAGTAGGGGCTTTTAGTGCCGCTAATCGCAACTCCATTTGATTTAGCAACGCAGGTTCATCACGCAGAACATCTACCAGCACACCCATAACACCGTTGATTTGTTGGTGGGCTAATAGCAACTGTGAATCAACCCCAATTTCCTTTTTCAATGTTCCAATGAGTTTGAGATTGGTATTTGCCGCCGCTACCAGTTTCGTTGCCTCGCCAATCCATTCTCTTGAAATCCCTTCTTGGTCTTTCTTTTGTTCCCACTCATCTAACCATGATTGAATACGAGAGAAAACATCTTCCGCCATTTCTAAGGTAGTAATGCTTTCATCACGCAACTTCTCTATACGACCCGCCTCTTCGGGGTCATATTCTATGTGTTCATTCATGTGTTCGGTGATAATACCACTCGCCCACCCATACTTTTCTTCCAAATAAGAGGGGGATTGAGTGCCTTTAGCAACGATATATTCTATGTCTTTTCTTTGGTTGTGATTGCACAGGGGGCATTCGGGGCTTTCTAACACCCATTTTAGCACCTTGATTGTTTCAGGGTCCTCTTCATAGGCCAACCTTTGCTCTATCAACCACTTTGATTTCATAACCTATTCCTCTTCCCTACACCTTTCACATATTCCTATCCACAAATCATAAGTATGATTTTCACAATCTTTGTTTCCGCATTTTTTTGCTATTCTTCCGCTCAAGTTTATTCCTCTTCATCGGTAGTTTCGCTCTTTGCTAAATTAGCAAGTGTCTGCAAAACCCCTATGTATCTAATTCCTTCGAGTGTTATATCAAGGCTAAGGTTGCCGTTTTCGGGGTCTATTCCGCAGTCCAATATCCTTGCTTTACCAAGGCAGTTATCTCTTGAAGACCACCTCGCAAACATAATCCATTTCCTATCGCTCATTCCTCTTCTTCCCCCATTGCTAATTCATCTGCTAATGACCATAGGCTAATCGAATCTCTAGTCATTCCTACAACTACAAACCTCTTATCAATTCTCAATAACTGTCCTAACTCAGCCACGCTCGGCCTTCCGTGGTATTTCTTACCTCTACTATTGCGAACATTATCTATGAGTTCTATAGTGGTTGTTGGACCTGTGTTTAGCAGGTAATTCAAACAAGATTGGATGAAATGGACCCTTTTTCTACGCATTACCATTACCCCATGTAGCGAACTCGTCGGGTTCCGGCGGCTTCTCTCCTATACGACAAGCAACCCCCCTTCTTCCTCTTTTACCAACTACCTTCGGGGTATATTCTTCATACCAAGACTCCCCCACAAGGTTTTCCTCTACCCACCTCTTAGCACTTTGATAATCACCGTTGGTGATTATTTTAGCAATCTCCTTTAGCATAGTAGACTTTGGTATTTCTTGACCCCAATACATGGACTTAATCAGAGCAACATCAGCATCCATAACTGTCCTTCTCATTGCTAATGATTGTGATAGGATAAGTGAAAGCCGCTCATCAATATCAACGAGCAATGGTTTCCCTCCTTCGTAATCGGGTTGCATCATAGCATATCCAATTGCTAATCTTCTAAATAGGTCTGCTTCAAAGGACCTTACAGTATCTCGTAAAACCCATTCCTCGAACTTAGGGGAGAATGATACACTCGTTGGTGGAGTTAGTATAGCCTCTTCCATGCGCTTGAAGAACCACGCTCTCATTTCCATAGCCTGTGTTGCTAAATCCGCTCTCTCTGATGGAGTCATGCGAGCCTGTTTGTTTTGTGCTATCTTGTATTCCAACTCAATTGTAGGGGTCATCTCAATCTCTATGATGAAGAACCTACGGTCAAGACCCGACTCTAACTCAAACCTTGCAGGTTGCGTTCCCGCCCAACAAGTGTAGCGGGTGTTGTATCTAACCCAACCATGCCTCATACCCTTGTTTACTCTCCCACTATCAAGACTTGTTAGCAACTGGTTCTTCATATCCATACTATGGTCTTTCTTTGTAGCATCTGTTAGGGATGAGAACTCTTCAAACCCAAGGAACCCGCCGCATAACTCTCTTGCTACAGGTCTTCCGGCAACATAACCATCCTCATTTACGCTACCAAATAATCCCGCCTCTGTGATAGAGTTAGCACCTATCATAGTCCTAAACCCAACACCATTGAACCCTTCGGGATTCCATAGTAGACCAGTTCCTTCTGCTAAGAATAAATCAATCAAAACATTCTTTCCTGACCCTTTCTTTCCTCGCATAAGGATATGCACTCTTGTGTCTGCAAGCCTACTCATAGGTGTGTATATTGGGTTGTTTTCATGTCGCAAAGGACAATTGGGGATTGAGAAATACCCATCAACGGGGTTCTCAACTGTGAAATCGCAACGAGAGCATTTGTTTATTGCATTGAATATGTGCGCCCCCACACTACAAATGAAGATTGGTAATTTATCATCAACTGCTACATAGTGGTTAGAATCACAGAACGACTGCAACTCATTGAATATGTCCGTCTTACTCTCGTTAGCCATCAAGTAAACATACCTCCAAGCCCCGAATCTGCTTCAAGCATCTCGCCCATATCCCACTCGGATTCGTATTCATCATAAGAATCTTGCGCCTTATCTATGTCTACAGGCAGTTCTATCATAGAGAACAAGCCCACCCCATCAGCAAACATTTGTTGAGTCATTATTTGGTCTATGCTTGCTCGGAAGAAGACAATAGTAGCATCAATCCCTCTTCGGTCTGCTAACCACGCGCTCACATACGCGAACATCGGAAGTATCTCATCAGTTAGGCTCCTGTATTGCTTGCTAAAATGGGTAGATTCGCTTTCGCTCTTTACTAGATACTTCTTTGGCTCCGCACAATAAATAGTAGATGTTGCTATTATCACAGAAGGAATAGATGGTTGCTCTGATACACGGTCCAATACTGACTCTACCGTTTCTCTAACAATAGGATAACCAAACAACCAATGATTGCCTCCCCCTATTGAATGAAAGTCACGGAAGTTGATAACTAATGTTTGGCCGTGTTGGTAAACCACAGTTCCGAAATCAGAATCAGTATCAAAGAAAGGCATAACTCGACCCAGTTTGGATAGAACAGTAGCAATCCTGTTTCCCTCTTTCTCTATGTTGTCGGTTAGGATAGTGGGGATAGGGCATGGTTCTTGGGCGCACACAACAACTATTCTTGTTATCTCGCCCTCTATTTCCTTCTCCCAATAAATATCTACATCATTAGCACTCTCTCTCATTGTATCATCTCCTTCATTGCTTTGCGTAGCATTAGTGGGTATTTGTGTATGGGCCTTTTGGAAGCAATTGCTTTAGCGGCCGCTTCTTCCAAAGGAACAGCACCCCACAAATTAACCTGTCCTATTGTTGGTATATACACTAGACCTACGGGTCGAAATAGAACACTTGTAGCCATAACTGCCGCTAACCTTCTTGAGTTAGTTCCATGATTCTGACCACGAATCTGTTTGTTCGTGTGGTAGGGGCGGGCATTAAAGCGACGCGCTAAGGCATCAGCAGTTGCCGGCCCTTCATCCTGTATTATCCTGTAAACAGTTTGTTGTAATCTCTTTGTTTGACCTGCTCTTCCGCTACCCATCATACCTATGGTATGTGGCTGTCCGTATAAACCCGCTTATTCTTTCTATTGTTTCTGCTCATTTTAGACCATATTACTGCGGAGCAGTATCACCTTTTTTCTATTCTTTCTATTGTTCAAGGGGTATATCAGGGAGTTATACTAATGTATATTCCCTAAATGTCCTATAGAGAATAGAAAGAATTAGCAAATCGCTTTACTGCTAAGTTGTAATTTGGTTTTTCTTTTCTTCCAATAACTGAAAGAATAACTCATTCTCTAATATATCGACCTCTTCGTCAAACATCCCGAACCTTAGGTTTTGGTGACCCAAAACATCCTCTACCTTTGCTAACTCATCCGATGTTCTTACTGCATACATTTGCGCTTCGTCTATCTTGTTGAATACCTTGCCC
>Ga0208013_1000105_pt1 | contig 67995 bp, 58 predicted proteins | sample 16_taG_FD_184091 | JGI IMG/M metagenome (GOLD analysis project Ga0208013, IMG submission 184091) | Marine viral communities from the Subarctic Pacific Ocean - 16_ETSP_OMZ_AT15313 metaG (SPAdes) (version 2) | ecosystem: Environmental > Aquatic > Marine > Oceanic | place: Pacific Ocean | collected...
TGTTGGCCTGTTTAATGCCAATGGTATTGACCTTGCGAAGCCCCATAAACTCCTTGAGGGTTCCAAAGACAGGCTCCACGGTGCTTTGCCGTTTGCTTTTTAGATACCGACCAGTGGCCCCCCCACTAGCGCACATTTGCAACGTGTGCCCCCCAAACCTGCTCAATCCCAGTTCCGAATCATACCAGAGGCAAGGTACACCCCTGTCAGGCTCAGCTTCGCCAGTCCTCAGCCTGCCAAAGGGTCAAAGCCTCACCTCGAGCTTAATGGTACAGTCAAAGCACTAAACAATAAAGAAGAACCCAACAGACACCGGCAGGGGCCTAAACAGCCAAGAAGGGGCCACATAAGTTGGGTTCTTTATATTTTCCATACACCATCCAATCATCACACCCCCTTTCATAGTGCCCTTTGTGCCTTCTCCGTGCCCTTTGTGGTAAAAACCCAATGAACCAATCCCCCAATTAAACAAGAAACAAGAAACAAGAAACAAGAAACATAACACATTCCTCAAAGCCAATATCATTTCCCTCATAGCCAATACCATTTCCCTCATAGCCAATATTTTTTCCCTCAAAGCCAATATCATTTCCCTCATAGCCAAAATCATTTCCCTCAAAGCCAATATCATTTCCCTCATAGCCAATATTTCTTCCCTCAAAGCCAATATCATTTCCCTCATTGCCAATATTTTTTCCCTCAAAGCCAATATCATTTCCCTCATAGCCAATATTTTTTCCCTCATAGCCAATATCATTTCCCTCAAAGCCAATATTTCTTCCCTTAAAGCCAATATCATTTCCCTCATTCCTCATCGCTAATCCCTCAGCACCAGTATCATAAAGCACAAATCCTTAAAAATTTAACTCAAATTAATTTTGAAATTTCACGAAAGCATTTTAAATTTATTTTGATAATTAATTGTCTTAAATCTAAAATCCAAAACCTATGGCATCCCGCACAGAAAACACCTTCGGAGCGCGTCTTTATAACGCAGAACAACTCTCCACAAACCTTGCAACCTTTGCAGGGTATGTACCACTAACCCCAGAAACTTCAGTGGCAGCATACAATACCTTAATTACGGCTATAGAAGACGTCAACGCTCAAGTTGCCGCCGCACACTCTCAGTTCTCCCTCGCGGTAGATAACCGTCAGTACCTATTTATGAAAAGCGAAACATCATTGTTCAAAACAATGTCACCCATCCTCTCTTACGTTAAGGCAAAGTTTGGCAAAAAGTCTGAACAGGCTGCAGAAATAACCACCCTTGTAAACAATATAAGAGGAGAAAAAACCGCCAAATTAAAAAGAGACGAAGAAGGCGAATTTGTATCTCAATCACACCGTTCCTACGGTAGCCAGACCCAGTATTTTGCAGATATTATTACAATTCTTAACAGTTATGGCGCAGCATACGCCCCCACAAACACAAGCATCACCACGGAAAATCTAACCCTGCAGTTAGAAGCCCTAACAGCCGCAAACACGCAAGTAACAACGGCATACAGCACATTAAAACCCCTTCAGGACATGCGCCTCAATGAGTACAGTACCCTTTCAAGCCGCTCCCAAACCATCAAGGACGCAGTAAAATCACAATATGGTATCCAATCATCAGAATACAAACTCATAAAAGGCTACAAAATATAAAAAGACGCCCGCCCCAGCGGGCGTTTCCATTTTTCTCACTCAAAGAAAAGCCTACCATCAAAACTTCTCACCACTCACCACTCACTACTCACGTTCTATTTCACTACTTTTGTAAAGCAATGAAAAAGAACAAATGAATTTTAAATTAGCTACAGAATACACCCCCTCCGGCGACCAGCCCGAGGCCATAAAAGCCTTGGTAAACGGCCTAAACGCAGACGAAAAATACCAAACCCTCCTCGGCGTAACCGGCTCCGGAAAAACCTTTACCGTGGCCAATGTGGTGCAGCAAGTGCAAAAGCCAACCCTGGTGTTGGCGCACAACAAAACCCTCGCGGCACAGTTGTACACAGAGTTTAAAAACCTCTTCCCCGAAAATGCGGTGGAGTACTTTGTGTCCTATTACGATTATTACCAGCCCGAAGCATTTATCCCCAGCAGCGGCACCTATATAGAAAAAGATCTTTCCATAAACGAAGAGATTGAAAAAATGCGCCTTAGCACCACCTCGTCCCTGCTTTCTGGCAGGAGGGATGTGCTGGTGGTTTCCTCGGTTTCCTGCCTCTACGGTATCGGGAACCCTGCGGAATTTCAGAAAAACGTGATCAGTTTGGAAAAAGGGCAGATCATCTCCCGCACCAAATTGTTGCACCGTTTGGTACAAAGTCTTTACTCAAGAACCGAAGCGGAATTCAATCACGGCCGTTTCCGCATAAAAGGAGATACGGTAGATGTGTACCCCGGTTATGCGGATGATGCTTTTAGAATCCACTTTTTCGGCGATGAAATCGAGGAGATTGAAGTTTTTGACCCATTGAACAACAACATAAAAGCCAAATACGACCGACTGAATATCTATCCCGCAAATATGTTCGTTACTTCGCCAGATGTCCTGCAGGGCGCCATTCGCCAGATTCAGGACGATTTGGTAAAACAGGTGGAATATTTTGGCGAAATAGGAAAGCATCTGGAGGCAAAACGTCTGGACGAACGAACCAATTTCGATTTGGAAATGATACGCGAACTCGGCTATTGCAGCGGCATTGAAAACTATTCGCGCTACTTGGACCAGCGACTGCCCGGCACGCGCCCGTTCTGTTTGCTGGATTACTTTCCCAAGGATTATTTGATGGTAGTAGATGAAAGCCACGTGACCATCCCGCAGGTAGGCGCAATGTACGGCGGCGACCGCTCCCGAAAGGAAAATCTTGTGGAATATGGCTTTAGATTGCCAGCTGCGATGGATAACCGTCCGCTAAAGTTTGAGGAATTTGAAGCCCTGCAAAACCAAGTAATCTACGTAAGCGCTACGCCCGCCGATTACGAACTAGAAAAAAGCGGTGGCGTGTATGTGGAACAGATTATCCGCCCCACAGGTCTGCTGGACCCACCCATTGAAGTGCGCCCCAGCCTAAACCAGATTGATGATTTATTGGAGGAAATCCAATTGCGCGTGGAGAAAGACGAACGCGTTTTGGTAACCACCCTGACTAAAAGAATGGCGGAAGAACTCACCAAATATTTAACCAGGGTACAAATCCGTACCCGCTACATTCACAGTGATGTGGATACCTTGGAACGCGTGGAGATTATGCAGGATTTGCGTCTTGGTCTTTTTGATGTGTTGGTAGGAGTGAACCTTTTAAGGGAAGGATTGGACTTACCGGAAGTTTCCTTAGTAGCCATTCTCGATGCCGACAAGGAAGGGTTTCTGCGAAGCAACCGCTCGCTTACCCAGACCGTAGGCCGCGCCGCCCGTAACCTAAATGGAAAGGCAATTATGTATGCCGATAAAATAACCCGAAGTATGCAGGAAACCATTGACGGCACCGAGTACCGCCGCCAAAAGCAGATTGCCTATAATGAAGCGCATGGCATTACGCCAACGCAGATAAAAAAGTCATTTGAAAACTCATTGACGAAATCCAAGCAGGAGGCCTATACGTTTGAAAATGCCGAAACCCTCGCCGCGGAATCGGAGGTGGAATATTTGACCAAGGCACAGATAGAAAAGAAAATCCGCGACACCCGAAAAGCGATGGAAAAAGCCGCAAAGGATTTGGACTTTATGATGGCCGCCAAGTTACGGGATAAGATTAAAACGTTTCAGAAACAATTGGAGGAGGTTTGAGATTAGTTGGAAGTTTTCAGTCACAGTCTCAGTCGCAGTTAACACTTAACACTTAACACTTAACGTTTAACCCCAAACCCAAACTCCAAACAATAACTTTATAATGCCTTTAACGTCCCTCATAAAACCTATTTTGTACTTTACCATTTCTATGGTTTCAGCGCAAAATATCAATTTGGACAATAAGATTATTCCCGAAAGTATCAAAAAAGAAGTTATTGAGGCGATTTCCTTTTATCCTGAACTGTACGATACCGCAATTGAATTCAAATTCAAGGATAATATTAAAAAATCTACTATGCAGGCCCAGCCGCGGTTTACGAGTTTTTTTAAGAGAAAGGAAAATCGGGAGTACGTAATTTTAATAAGCCGAAACATTCAGATTGAAGGCGAACATTTCACTATGGAAGATATACCGTCTGATGTAAAAATAGGTTGGCTTGGCCACGAACTGGGCCACGTTATGGATTATAGGGAGCGCACAAATTTTGGGATGCTTATCTTCGGAATAAAATATCTGTTCTCTTCAGCACATATTAAGGAAGTTGAGCGCACAGCAGATACCCATGCCGTTGCCCACGGAATGGGAGATTATATTTTAAAGACAAAAAACTTCATACTCGACAACGCCAGCCTGTCCGAAAAATACAAGGAGCGCATCCGCCGCCTTTACATTTCCCCAGAGGAAGTAATGGAGCTCATCAATGAAAATAAAGTAGAGGAGGAGCCAGAGATTGTGGGGGAAGAGGGTAGCTGATATGTTTAACTGTTGAAGCGTTAATTTGTTTAATAGACCCTTCGGCCTCGTTCACGGCAACAGGATTTGTGATTTGAAATTTTCGAAATTTGTATTTTTAAAACCTAAAACCTAAAACCTAAAACCTAAAACCTAAAACCTAAAACCTAAAACCTCACACCTCACACCTTATTCCTTAACTTGAGTTTTTACAAACGTTTCCCACTCGGCAAATTTTTCCTCACCCATAACCTTTTCCATCTTTACCTGTCCGCCCTTCTTTTTGTTTTTGGCGTTCCATTCGTGGAAAATTTCAGGATTCACGGTATTCACTTTTACGCCCTTCAACGCTTTTGAACGTGCGACTGCGTAGTTTTTATTTGCTTCCTTTAAGGCTTCATCCAGCGCGTTCGCTATTTCTGCTGCGTCGATTTCGGTTTCCGTACCCAAATACCAATGATGGTAAAAATCGTCCTCTATTTTGACCGCTGCTAAAGTAAATTCAGGGATTTTTATATCGAATTTCTCCTCCATTTCACGCAAGGCAACTTCCATTTTGTTCACGGATAATTGTGAACCAACCACATTTAAAAAGAATTTGGTGCGCCCCGTGATTTTTATTTCGGCCTTTTCCACATCGGTAAAAGCAATGGTATCGCCAATCAAATAGCGCCAAGCGCCCGAGACTGTACTGATTATCAAAACATAATCCACACTCGGTTCCACTTCGGCGAGGGTTAGGGCAGGGGCGTCCTGTGCAAGGGAACCATCATCGTTGATATACTCGGGTTTGAAGGGAACGAATTCAAAATAGATTCCATTGTCGGTAACCAACTTCATTGAAGTGGTATCGGGCCTATTCTGAAACGCCAAAAACCCTTCCGAAGCCAAATAGGTGTCAATCACAATAATGGGATGCGCCAATAATTGGTTAAAACTCTTCTCATACGGCTGAAACGCAACGCCGCCAGTGGTATAGACCTGCAGGTTTGGCCAAATTTCGTGAATGTTTGCCGCGTCGTGGTATTCAATAACCTTCTTCATCATCAGCTCCATCCACGAAGGAATGCCGCTAAGGGCTCCAATGTCCCAATTTCGGGCATTTTTGGCAATGGTTTCCACCTTTTGGTCCCAGTCGTCCATTTGGGCAATTTCCTCTCCCGGTTTGTAATAGCCCCGAAACCAAAACGGAATGTTGCTGGCGCTGATACCGCTAATTTCACCCTCCAAAAACTGATCCTGTTCCTCCAGATTGGTGCTGCTGCCCAGCATCATGATTTCTTTTTCGTAAAAATCGGAAGGAATTTCAAAATTTGTCAATGCGCCAACTTGCTTGATGCCCGTGGTGCGAATGGCCTCGATCATCTCGTCGGTAACGGGAATTCGTTTTGAGGTTTTTCCTGTTGTGCCGCTGCTTCGGGCAAAGTAGGTGGGTTTTCCAGGCCAACTTATATCTTCCATCCCTTCTTGGGTTTTGCACCACCATTCGGCCTCCATTTGGTGGTAATCAAAATAGGGAACTTTCTCGGCAAACTCTCTTTCAATCTCGGTTGCTTCAAGAATTTTTGAAAAGCCGTAATACTTCCCAAAGGCGGTATCCTTTGCCTTTTCGAGCAGATTTTTTAGGACTTCCCGCTGCGATTCCACGGGAGATTTTTCTGAAACGATCGCTCCCCGAAGATCGATCGCGGTTTTTATTATTGAGCCGAGTATTGCCATTGTTGAAATTTTTGTTGAAACTACAATTTTTTAAAAAGTTGGATAGGGCGTTTAAATCAAATTTAACCTTTTCGCTATGCGCTGCAATAATGGTATCTTTGTTGAAAAATTAGAAATGCACCATCCAGATTCCGTACGATTGAACAAGGCGATAAGCGATAGCGGTTACTGCTCCCGCCGCGAGGCCGATACTTTAATTGAAAAGGGACGCGTAACCGTGAACGGTGAAAAAAGCGGGCTGGGCGATAGGGTAATGCCCGAAGATGAAGTGCGCGTGGACGGAAAACTCATTAAGGAAAATACTGCCGAAGTGTATATAATGCTGAACAAGCCCGTAGGCATAACCTGTACCACCGACACCCGTTTTGACGATAACGTAGTTGATTTTATTAAACATCCCGAACGTATTTTTCCGGTCGGAAGATTGGACAAACCCAGTGAAGGGCTGCTGTTGCTTACAAATGAGGGCGATATTGTAAACAAAATCCTACGCGCGGGGAACAAGCACGAAAAGGAATACATAGTAAAAGTAGATAGACCCGTTACCGATGAATTTATTAAACGCATGGGTTCCGGGATTCCTATTTTGGATACGGTAACCAAGCGCTGCAAGGTGGAACGAATCAGCAGGTTTGAGTTTCGGATTATTTTAGTGCAGGGACTAAACAGGCAGATTCGCAGGATGTGCGAATATTTGGGTTATGAAGTTGTTGCTTTACAACGCATCCGCATTATGAACCTTGAGTTGGGAGATTTACCCGTGGGCGCGTGGCGCGATCTTACGGCGGAAGAACTTAAAACGCTGAAAGACTCCGTTAAGGATAGTGATGGTCTCCCCAAGGCTTATCAAAAAGATGGCCGGGAAAAGGCGGTAGAAACCGTAAAACCTGAAAAGAAAAGACAAGAGGAGCGAAATTTAAAAAGAGCCCAGAGAAGTACAGGTGGTCGAAGAAGGAGAGGGCCCAATTAACCCCATGAAAAAACCGCGCACCGATTGAGTAGCACGCGGTCATTTTCAACTAACTAACCAAATTAAATTTCAATTATGAAATCTCAACCATTTTCTTCAATGCTTTCTTTTCTTCCATCTTTGGAAGCGTAACCCTTAGGATTCCATTTTCGTAATTAGCCTGAATATCTTCAGTTTTAATGTTTTCGGGAAGTTTGAAAGAACGTTCAAAACTTTGAAAATTGAATTCCCTTCTTCTAATTTGGGAATTGCTACTTTCTTCCTCCTTTTCTTCTACCTTCTTTGAAGCGATTTTTAAGGTATCTTCCTCAACCTCAATGGTAAAATCTTCCTTTTTCAAACCCGGAACGGCCAATTCGACTACAAAATTCGGGAAATTTTCAGTAATATTTACTGCTGGAATGCTAAATGTTTCATAATTGTTATTAAATACATCTAACTTGTTGTCAAAAAGCAGGTTATCCAAAAGTCCCGGTAACCAAATACTGTTTTTATTAACTGTTTTCATAACTATATATTGTTTAAAATTCTGACTTATTTTTCAATCTATTAGTCAATAATGATTCCATAGTATTTTTACAGACATTTTGACCGTAAAGAAAGAGTTTGAAATGTCTTTTTGGCACTAGACAATGGGACGCTTGGAAGATTTAATTCATTTTTAAGAATTTTGAATAGTGGTTTCAGTACTTTTAAAAATCACTAACTGACATTTATGAAAAAACTTTTCATCCGCATTTTTGATTTCTTCAATACCATTGAAAGCAAAATTGCTTTTTACCCTACACTATTTGCCATTTCCGGTTTTTTTGTTGCCCTTTTAATGATTTATTTAGAGCAACACGGAATATCCAGAAAAATAATGGACGTTTTACCGTTGTTAATGGTAGAGGATGGAGATACCGCGCTAACGGTACTTAGTGCATGTTTGGGAGGGCTTATTTCGTTGATGGTTTTCAGTTTTTCCATGGTAATGCTACTGCTTAGCCAGGCATCCAATAATTATTCCCCGCGATTGCTTCCGGGTTTGATTAGCGATAGGCGCCACCAAGTAATTTTGGGAATATATCTTGCCACGATTCTTTACAATATTTTTATTCTTTTTTCTATTGAACCAAGTGAGGATAAATATACCCTACCGGGATTCTCGGTACTTTTGGGAATTGTTTTTACCATTGTTTGCTTGGTTGCCTTTATCTATTTCATCCATAATATTTCACAGAGTATACAGATAAACAACATTTTGGATGCCATTTTTGAATATGCCGAAAAAAGACTTCAAGGCTTAATTGATTCTGAAAAAGGGCAATTTAAAAAATTTCCAAATACAGATAATTGGTACGAGTATAAAGCGGGAAGAAGCGGTTATTTCCAGAATATATCCATAAAAAATATTTTGAGAATTTGCGAAGATGAAGAAACCAAGATTTACATAACAATACCAAAAGGACTTTTCGTGCTGAAGAATTCAATTTTTCTGAAATCTGAAAAGCAATTGGATGAAAAAGTAGTGAATTCAATTATTTCCAACATCAGCTTTGCACGTGGCGAATTGGTTGAGGACAATTATATTTTGGCATTTAAGCAAATTACCGAAATAGCTGTTAAGGCAATGTCACCTGGAATCAATGATCCCGGAACCGCTATCAATGCCGTAGATTATTTGACGGATTTGTTTGCATTACGGATGCAGAAAAATGATAATGGAATTATCATACATAAAGAAAATGCAACACTTAGAATGGCGGTTGTCACCTTTAAGGAATTGATGTATAATGTAATGGCTTCGCTGCGCACCTATTGTAAGCACGATCCGGTAATGGTTGAGAAACTGTTGTGGATGATGGTCTATCTTCAAAAGCAAACTGCCGCAGAAGATAATTACATAGCAGTGATTAAGGAAGAGATGGGAACGCTATTGGAGCAGGCTAAAAACGCTTTCGACTCCGAATGGGATGTTTCGGTGATTGAAAAAATGATTGCTGACTAATTGTAATATATTTTGAAAATTTTCAGTAGTTCTTCAGCGGGTACCATCTTTTCTTCAGATTCATCCATTTTTTTCAAAATCTGATCGGCAACAATGGGGCGAATGCCCATTCTAAGCCCAAAATTCTTTAGCGCAACAATTTCAGATTCGTGAGTTTCGTTGTCCACATTCATCATCAAGATTAATTTATAGAAGTGTGTAATGCGCTCCACCTCATTAAAGACTGGGCGTGAGGGTTGAGGATTCTCAAATAAATCAACCAATTCCTTATCCGAAATTTCCATACGTCTGGCCAGCTTCTGGATAAAGTCTATCTCGGAAGGTTTTATTTTCCCGTCGGCCATTACCATATTTATTAAATCACTAAGAAGGGATTTGGGGTTCCTTTCCATACTTTATATTTCAAAAAAAAGCCCTTGCAAATGCAAAGGGCTTTTGCAATTATAAATTAGGTTTATGAAAGAACTGCTTTTACTTTATCGGCAGCCTCTTGAAATTCAATAGCGCTCTGTACGTCCAGCCCGCTATCGTCAATTAGTTTTTTTGCAATATCTGCATTTGTTCCCTGCAAACGTACAATAATTGGAACATGAATAGTTCCCATATTTTTGTAGGCATCAATCACGCCCTGCGCAACACGGTCACAACGTACAATTCCCCCGAAAATATTTATCAAGATTGCTTTTACGTTCGGGTCTTTCAAGATTAATTTAAATGCAGCCTCAACACGCTCGGCATCTGCAGTTCCACCAACGTCAAGGAAGTTTGCGGGCTCACCGCCAGCTTGTTTAATCAAGTCCATTGTTGCCATTGCGAGTCCGGCACCGTTAACCATACAACCAACGTTTCCGTCAAGGTCAACATAGTTCAAGCCTTTTTCCTTTGCTTCAACTTCCACAGGGTTTTCCTCGCGTTTGTCGCGCATTTCCATATAATCTTTGTGGCGGTAAAGGGCGTTGTCATCAATACTTACCTTGGCATCCACGGCAATAATTTTATCATCACTGGTTTTTAAAACCGGGTTTATTTCAAAAAGGGAAGAGTCAGATTCATTGTATGCTTTGTATAGCGCAGTAACAAATTTTGTCATTTCCTTAAAAGCCTTTCCACTCAAACCAAGATTGAAAGCGACCCTTCTTGCCTGAAAGCCCAATAAACCAACGGCTGGATCAATTTCTTCAGTGAATATTAAATGTGGAGTTTCCTCGGCAACAGTTTCAATATCCATCCCGCCTTCGGTAGAATACATTATCATATTTCTTCCTGTGGAACGATTTAAAAGCACGCTCATATAATACTCTTCCGGTTCGCTATCACCTGGGTAATAAACATCTTCGGCAATCAAAACCTGGTGAACCCTTTTTCCTTCCGCAGAAGTTTGCGGGGTAACAAGGTCCATCCCTATGATTTTTCCAGCAATATCCTCAACTTCCTGAAGATTCTTTGCAAGTTTTACACCTCCGCCCTTACCCCGGCCCCCGGCGTGAACTTGAGCCTTAATAACGTGCCAGCCCGTTCCGGTTTCCTCGGTAAGTTTTTTGGCGGCGTCCACTGCCTCTTTTGGAGTGGTAGCCACGATACCGCGCTGTATTTCAACGCCAAAACTGTTTAAGATTTCTTTTCCCTGATATTCGTGTAAATTCATAGTAGCGGTTTTGTACTTGTTTATGGAAGGCAAAAATAACAAATGTTGCAGGAATGGACTAATGTTTTTTGAAGCTTTGCATTACAGAAATTTTACGGATTTCAAAAATCTAAAAATTTAAGTGTTTATTAATGAAGTAATTCGAGTTACATCCCTATTTTTGCGCCTTAATTTTTAAAAATTTATTCTTAAAATAATGAAAAATCAAGACCTTTTGGCGATAGCCCAAGAATTCGGAAGCCCTGTTTATGTTTATGATGCCGCTAAAATTGAAAAGCAGTATAAACGGTTAACCAGCGCTTTTGATAAGGTGGAGAAACTGAGAATAAATTATGCGGTAAAGGCACTTTCCAATATTTCAGTGTTAAAACTGATTATAAAAATGGGTGGTGGCCTAGATACCGTCTCTATACAGGAAGTGATGCTTGGTTTGGAAGCTGGTGCAAAACCTGAGGATATAATCTACACTCCCAACGGAATTTCTTTGGAAGAGATAGAAAAGGCTGCAAAGCTTGGGGTACAGATTAATATTGACAACCTTTCCATTTTGGAACAATTTGGAACCAAGCATCCTAAAACACCAGTCTGTATTCGTATAAATCCACATGTAATGGCTGGCGGAAATGCAAATATTTCCGTGGGGCATATTGATAGCAAGTTCGGGATTTCAATACACCAAATGCCCTTGCTGAAAAGAATTGTTGAAAATACCGGTATGAATATCAATGGTATCCATATGCACACCGGAAGCGATATTCTTGATATTGATGTTTTTCTTTATGCTTCGGAAATACTTTTTAATGCCGCAGAAAACTTTGACAATTTGGAATTTATTGACTTCGGAAGCGGTTTTAAAGTTCCCTATAAAGAAGGCGATATTGAAACAAACGTTGAGGAACTCGGAAAAAAACTGAGCAAGCGTTTCAATGATTTCAGCAAAAAATACGGTAAAAAACTAACCTTGGCTTTTGAGCCTGGTAAGTTTTTGGTAAGCGAGGCCGGACAGTTTTTGGTAAAGGTGAACGTGATTAAACAAACCACTTCTACGGTTTTTGCTCAGGTTGATAGTGGTTTTAACCATTTAATTCGTCCAATGCTTTACGGGTCTCAGCATGAAATTTCAAACGTTTCTCGCCCTCACGGCAGGGATCGCTTTTATACCGTAACAGGTTACATTTGCGAAACTGATACGTTTGCAAACAACAGAAGAATTCCCGAGGTTCACGAAGGAGATGTTTTATCATTCCACAATGCAGGGGCATATTGCTTCACTATGGCAAGTAATTATAATTCACGTTATCGACCCGCAGAAGTGCTTTGGTATAAAGGAAAAGCACATTTAATAAGAAAGAGGGAAACGTTTGAGGATATTCTAAAAAATCAAATAGCTATTGATTTGTAGTGATGATTGGAATTTGTTTTTTTGATATTTAATCAAAAATGTTAATTTTTTACAGAAATTTTAAAAATTTAAGTTTTTAAAATAAACAATCTTAAAAAGTGTATTTGTCAATTATAATACTATCTTTGCCACTTATTATAAATTTTTTAATTAAATACAATGAACAAAGGAACAGTAAAATTCTTCAACGATACCAAAGGTTTTGGTTTTATCACTGAAGAAGGAACCAACAAAGAACATTTTGTACACATTTCAGGCCTTATCGACGAAGTTCGCGAAGGTGACGAAGTAGAATTTGATCTTCAAGAAGGTAAAAAAGGATTGAACGCGGTTAACGTAAAAGTACTTTAATACACACAATTTTTTTAAGACAAAGCCTCCCATTTGGGGGGCTTTTTTTATGGATAAAATTTTACAGTAAAAAATTTTATTTTGAAATATATGATGACAATTAGTTGATAATAACGATTTTATCATACATTTATAGAACTAACTAAATCAAATTTCAAAATGAAAAAATCAACACTACTCTTGATGGTGTTGTGCATGTTGACATTTCAATTTTCGGCGCAACACAAAAACCCAGAAAAAGAAAAAGAAGCGGCGCGATTAGCCACAGAACCTTCAAACATTTCGCTAAAAAACCTTATTACACAAAAAAGTGATTCCTATGTAATTACTAAGGAACACGTAAGTAGCATTAGCGGTATTCGCCATGTCTACATACGGCAAGCCATCAATGGGCTTGAAGTATACGGCACCGAATCCAGTGTGCATTTTGACAAAACTGGAAAAGTAATAATGGAACACAACAAATTCTTGGCAGATGTGAAAGCAACCGTTAAGAATAGTTCTCAGGGAATTTCAGCAAGACAGGCAATAACTTCTGTTGCTGGGCAGATGGGATACCGTATTGCAAATCTCCAAGAAATAAAAAGTATTGGAGGTAAAAATAAAGCTGCCGTATTTAATAAGGCAGGAATTTCTTCTGAAGATATCCCTGTTAAATTAATGTACTATTATAAAGAAGGGGTTGGCACCCAACTAGTTTGGGAACTTTCTGTGGCCGAAACAACTTCCTCTGATTGGTGGAATTTTCGAGTAGATGCGGCCTCTGGTAAAATTATAGATAAAGATAATTGGACTATATCCTGTAATATATTAGGAGATCACGAAAACCATATACACGCAGCCAAGGATACAGCTCCTTTTGTAGGACCTATGGAGGAACCAATTACCTATAATATGGCCAACTCATCAAATATGGCAGCACCCCCGGCCGCAAGTTACAGGGTGTACGCTATGCCAATTGAAAGTCCAAATTTCGGAACTCGTACATTGGTTACCAATCCAGAAAACTTGACGGCTTCACCCTTTGGATGGCATGATACAAACGGTGATGATACCCCAGAATTTACAAATACCCGCGGAAATAATGTGGATGCGTATGATGATGATAATGCTAATAATAGTCCAGATGGTAAATATGCTTTTAGTCCAGGCGGAAATTTAATTTTTGATTTTCCACTGAATACAACATATAGTGCTGGGGATCAATCTGAAAATGCCGCAATCACTAATTTGTTCTATTGGACAAATATTATTCACGATGTTACCTATCAGTATGGTTTTGATGAAGCCAGTGGAAACTTCCAACACAATAACTATGGAAATGGTGGTGCAGGAAACGATCCTGTAAATGCCGAGGCTCAAGACGGCTCAGGAACGTGTAACGCAAATTTTGCTACTCCGGGAGATGGCAGCAGACCAAGAATGCAAATGTATGTTTGTGGCTCACGTGATGGTGATTTGGATAATATGGTAATCATTCATGAATACGGCCATGGAATCTCGAATAGATTAAGTACCCTAGGAGGCCAAGAGCAGATGGGGGAAGGCTGGAGCGATTATTACGGCTTAATGCTTACAATGGAAAGTGGAGATGGCGGACCAGATTCAAGAGGTGTGGGTACTTGGTTGATTGGCGAAGGTCCAGGAGGTCCGGGTATTAGAACTTGGCCGTACAGTACAGATTTTGGAGTAAATCCACATACTTATGACGATATTAAAACTGAAGTAGCTCCCCATGGTGTTGGTTCAGTTTGGGCTGAAATGTTGTGGGAAATGACTTGGGAACTTATAGCCATCCATGGTTTTGATACTGATTTTTATAATGGCACTGGAGGAAATAACATTTCCTTGGCCTTAGTGACCGAAGGCTTAAAATTACAAGCTAGCCAACCAGGTTTCGTAGATGGCCGTGACGCTATCCTAGCTGCAGATATGGCAATGTACGGTGGGGCCAATCAGTGTGCTATTTGGGAAGCTTTTGCAAGAAGAGGTCTTGGTTATAGCGCCATTCAAGGTTCTTCGGGAAGCAAAACTGATGGAACGGAGGCTTTTGACTTACCACCATCTTTTTCAGGTTTGGATGTTATTGATGAAGTATGCCTTTCTGATGGAATACAAACAGGACTTTCTGGTGGAAATCCAACAGGAGGTATTTATAGTGGCCCTGGTGTAACCGATGATGGTAACGGAACGACTTTTACTTTCGATCCAAGCGTTGGTGGCCCAGGTTTGGTAACCGTAACATATATAGTGAACGATTTCTGTACGGGAGCACCAACTACTTTAACAGATGATATTAATGTAACCAACGACCCCCCGGAAATTATATGTATGGGCTCTGGTAATGTGCCAATGACTGGTTCACAAACAAGCAGCCCAGGAACGGCAATTCCTGATAATAATCCTACAGGTGTTACGGTAACGATGAATGTTACGGAAAATGTTTCCCTGACGGATTTGGATGTAAATCTCAATATATCCCATACCTGGGTTGGTGACGTAATTGTTACAATAAAATCACCATCGGGAACAATGGCTACAATAATTGATAGGCCTGGAAGAACAACAAGTGGATTTGGGTGTTCCGGAGATAATATTGTTGCTGTTTTAGATGATGAAGCTGCCACTGCTGTGGAAAATGAATGTGCAGGATCAGTGCCTACAATAAATGGTTCTTTCATACCAAACAACCCACTGTCAGTATTTGATGGAGAAAGCACTATGGGATTATGGGAGCTTACGGTTTCTGACGTTGTGAGCCCAGACGCTGGTACAATAAACAGTTGGGGTATAGATTACGATTATGAAGTAACTGCGCCAGTATTGGACGTTACTCTTGACGGAAGCGGAAATGCCACGGTAAATGCAGAAGATTTGCTTTTTAGTGTTAGTGTAGATTGCGGAGGTTATACAGTACTTGCTGGAAGCCCATTAGCCGCCACGGTGAGTTTTACCTGTTCTGACACAGGCTTGAATACAGTTGCTGTTGAGGTAACAAATGACAACGGTGCAACTTCAACCTGTTCAGCTATTGTAAATGTTATTGGCGGCGGTGGCGGTGGCGGCCCATTTGTTTGTCCTGGCAATATTACCCAAGACAATGATCCGGGAATTTGTGGTGCCGTTGTGACTTATACCGTTGAGTCTCCTACGGGATGTGGCGGTTCTGGACCTTTGGCAACAGGAATAGCTACACTGGAATTGGTTTCTTCAGCAGGGGGAACTGGAAACAGGTCTGGAGTTAGCTATAATCCTTCAACAGACAGGTATTATAGTGTAAATGCAGGATCTGGTGGATATCCAATAGATTGCTTTGATGGTACTACAGGAGGTATTATTAGTAGTATTGCAAGTGGTTTTGATTATAGAGGGGCTTGGTGGAACCCTTCCTTAAGTCAATCTGAAGGAAATGGAATTAGTGCAAACGGAGTAGTACTTACAAATTTATCAGGTGATTGTCCATCAGGGACTACTACACCTATTTTGCCTGACAATCAACCCAATGCTCAATCATGTGGTGATTTAGACTATGATAATAATGAAATTATCTACTATAATGCAGGTTCCATCACGCAAGTTGATAGAGCAACAGGAATTACTAATGGTACCCTGGCACTTTCTGGAGTGCCTGGAGGTTCAGTCTATGCAGTAGTTTCTGTGGGATATACAGGTGTAGTGGGTTATGAATATGCAATCTATGATAGTACTACCCAATCTGTCCATTTATATGATCGGGCAACGGGAGCGTATGCGGCTACAAGTTCAATAGGTTTAACTACAACTAATTTTGGTTTTGCTTATGAAAATGATCAAGCATGGGTGTATGCTAATGACAGATGGAACGGCTTTATCATTTTTGGTGCACCAAGCGGAACTATTACACAAACAGCCGGTTTGCCAAGCGGAAGCACTTTCCCCGTGGGAACAACCACCAATACTTTTGAGTATGACGATGGTGTAAACCCGGTGCAAACTTGTTCTTTTGATGTAACTATTAATGACACCGAAGCTCCAGTGGCAGTTTGCCAAAACATAACCGTTCAGTTGGATGCTTCTGGAAATGCTTCAATAATTCCTGCCGATGTTGATGGCGGAAGTACTGATAATTGTGGAATCGCTTCCTTAAGTGTTTCTCCAAGTATTTTCACTTGTGCTAATGTAGGCGCAAACAATGTTACCTTTACTGTAACTGATGTTAATGGAAACTCAAGTACCTGCACCGCAGTAGTTACTGTGGAAGACAATGTAGCTCCAGCGGCAGTTTGCCAAAACATAACCGTTCAGTTGGATGCTTCAGGAAATGTGTCCATAACTGCTGCTGATGTTGATGGTGGAAGCACAGATGCTTGTGGAATTGCAACTACTTCAATTGATGTTACAGATTTCACTTGTGCAGATATTGGTCCTAATAACGTGACCTTAACGGTAACTGATGTAAATGGAAACTCAAGCACTTGCGTAGCTGTGGTAACTGTGGAAGATGACCTCCCACCAACAATAGTTTGTCCTGCAAATATTACTGCAAGTACAGATGTAGGAATGTGTAGCGCAGCCGTTAGCTTTCCAATGGCAATTGGCCTGGATAATTGTAGTGTAACCGTTTCACAAACTGCTGGGCTAGCTAGTGGCAGTGATTTCCCTGTAGGTGTTAGTACTGTTGAATTTACCGCAACAGATGGCAGTGGAAATACAACAATATGTAGTTTTACAATTACGGTAACTGATAATGAACTTCCAACAATGGTTTGCCAAAACATTACAATTCAATTGGATGCCTCAGGAAACGCTTCAATTTCGGCTTCCGATATAGATGGCGGCAGTTCAGATCCTTGTGGTATTGCAACCATTTCGGTCAGCCCGAGTACTTTTGATTGTAGCGATGTAGGTGATAACCCTGTTGTGCTTACAGTCACAGACATCAATGGAAATTCCAATACTTGTACAGCAATCGTTACAGTAGAGGACATTACACCACCGATAGCAGTTTGCCAAAATATTACAGTTGAATTGGATCCCGTGACTGGTACAGTAACTATTGATGGTACAGACGTTGATGGCGGAAGCACAGATGCTTGCGGCATTGATACCTATGTGCTGGATATTGATACGTTTGATTGCTCAAATATTGGAGATAATACGGTAATTTTAACCGTTACAGATGTAAACGGAAATGTAAGTACATGTACAGCTGTCGTAACTGTGGAAGACGATACAAGTCCAGAACTTGTTTGTCAGGACTTTACGTTAGAACTTGGTACTGATGGAACCGCCACATTGGATCCAAATGATGTTATAGCAAGTAATACAGATAATTGCGGCATCGCAACTATTGCAGTAGATATTACTGAATTTAGCTGTGCCGATATCGGTACCCCAGTAACTGTTCAAGTATTTACAAGTGACGTAAATGGAAACTTAAGCACTTGTACTGCGGTGGTTACGGTTGTAGATCTTTTAGCGCCTGTATTAACTTGTCCTGCAGATCAAACCGTAGACCCGGGAGCTGGTAATTTATATTATATTGTTCCGGATTATTTTGGAACAGGTGAAGCTACCGCAATTGATAACTGTACAGATCCTGTAACTATTACTTCACAAGACCCTGTTGCAGGTACTCCACTATCTGATGGTACTTATACTATTACTCTTACCGCTGAAGATGAGTACGGGAATTTAGCAACTTGCACTTTCGAACTTATTGTTGAAAGTGTATTGGGTATAGGAAATAACAACGCTAACATCGGTAGTGTTGAATTGTATCCAAACCCTGCTAAGCATACAGTAATGATTGGAAATCCACAAAACCTTTCTCTTGAAAAACTCAACATATTTGATATTAGAGGAAGAGTTGTGAAAACAGTAGATTTAAGAAATATGGGAGCCGAAAAAGCTATCGATGTTTCAGAAATGGCCGCTGCTACCTATATAGTAATTATAGAAAGTGAAACTGGTCCAATAACCAAAAGGCTTATCAAAGAATAGACATACGTTTTAATTCAAAAGAAAACCCTTCCGATTAACTTCGGAAGGGTTTTTAATTTAGTGTAGGTTGATATTAAATATCTTACAAGTTATCTATTTCTTTCTTTGCCTTTTCAAATTCGTCAATCATATCCTTGAGAATTTGCGCTGCTGGTTTTATATCGTGAATAAGCCCTGCAATTTGCCCGATTTCCAATTCTCCTTCTTCCAAATCGCCTTCAAACATACCGCGTTTTGCACGTGCCCGACCTAAATGCTTTATCAGGTCTTCTTTTGTGGGGTTGGTGGTATAAAGCTGTATAACACTTTCGAAGAATTTATTTTTTAGCATACGCACGGGCGCCAACTCTTTCAAAGTAAGTTGTGTGTCGCCTTCTTTGGCATCGACCACCATTTGTTTAAATGCACGATGCGATGAGGCCTCTTCCGAAGCAACAAAACGGCTTCCCACTTGTACGCCATCAGCTCCTAAAACCATAGCGGCTAACATCCCCCGGCCGGTTGCTATTCCGCCGGCAGCAATCAATGGGATCTCCAACTGCTCTTTCACCATTGGAATCAAGGTGAAAGTTGTAGTCTCTTCACGGCCGTTATGCCCTCCTGCTTCAAATCCTTCGGCAACTATCGCATCCACTCCAGCTTCTTGTGCTTTTAGCGCAAATTTTACACTGCTCACTACATGAACTACCATAATGCCATTTTCCTTCAGTTTTGAAGTATATGTTCTTGGGTTTCCGGCAGAGGTGAAGACAATTTTCACACCCTCTTCAATAATGATATCGATAATTTTATCAATATCGGGGTATAGCATCGGCACATTGACACCAAAGGGTTTATCAGTCGCATTTTTGCACTTTAAAATATGCTCGCGAAGCACTTCAGGATACATAGAGCCCGCTCCCAATAGTCCTAATCCACCCGAATTCGAAACTGCACTGGCAAGTCGCCAGCCACTATTCCAAATCATTCCAGCCTGGATTATTGGGTATTCAATATTAAAAAGTTCGGTAATACGGTTTTGCACTACTTCTTAATAATTTTATAGCTTGTTGTTCTGTTGTTTGAAGTAATTGAAGCTATATACATTCCTGAAGAAAGCCCAGACACATCGATACTGTTTTTTAAAGTTGTAATATTTGTTTGAAGGACTTTTTCTCCTAAAATATTGAACAATGAAAATTCAGCACTTTCCGAATTTTTAGGAAATGAAATGTTTATGTGAGTACTCACTGGGTTTGGATAAAGTGCAAAATGGTAATCCTGCATCTGCTCTTCTACGCCCAATAAAAGTAATGCGTTTAAAGCATCTCCAAAATCTGGAATACCATAACCCATTTGGTTTGTAGGGTTGTTGTATTTATCTGCAGATTCACGAATAGCCTGCATAACAACGCTATTCTTTAAGCTGGGGACAGCTTGCCATAATGAAGCAACGGCTCCAGCAGTAATCGGTGAGCTAAATGATGTACCGCTAGCAGTGGTAACATCTCCAAATTGATCCACAATAGCAGCATTACGACCCTTAGCCATTACATCAGGCTTCACCCTACCATCTACCGTGGGGCCAATAGCACTGAAACTCACGTAATCTCCACTACTATTTACGGCTCCAATGGTGAGCACGCCAGGAGAGTCGGCAGGGCTTCCCACCCATGGAAAACTCTCATTGCCATTATTGCCGGCTGAGTTTACCATAATCATTCCTTTGTCATATGCGTGATTTGCACCGCGTGCACCTAAGGTAGTCTGTCCGTCCAAATCTTCGTAAGTATATGTATACTGAGGATAATTAGGTGAGAAATCGCGATAGCTTAAAGAAGTATTTACTACGTAAACCCCAAGGCTGTCTGCACGTTCCAGAGCTTCTACCCAATACGCTTCCTCAACAGGGTTTTCATCACCTCCGTCTTCAGTAACGAATAAATAATAGGAAGCATTTGGAGCAGTGCCCACAAAATCTCCGTCAAGAAAACCTGCGGCATCACTGAAAGTTGAAGCACCGTGGCTTCCCGTACCATTTGGATTTGTTACTCTGTCCACAAAATCATAATAGCCCAATAATCTTCCCTCACTTCGAAGTGTAGCATATGCAGGATTGGTCAATACGCCTGGATAGCCATTGTCCATAAACGCAACTATAATATCTTCTCCGGTATAATCATTTTCGTGCAGGTAATCAACATTTAGCATGGTGGTTTGGTTTGTAGCATCACCATAATTGTATATTACTCTTTCTTGGTTTTCAATTTCAAACTTGTCTTTGGCAATTGGAGTCTCAAATGGTCTGTTTAGGCTCTTGTCCATAAATTCTACTGCTGTAACGAAATTTAGGTTTAAAAGATTGTTGATATTGGTTTCCGTTCCACGAACGTAAACAGCATTCATCCATTTTGATTTTGCATAAACGGTAATACCCGTAGCGGCTTCAATTGCAGATTTTTGGGTTTCGTTTAAAGGTACATCGCGATCATCAATAGAGGTGCCTTGAGCGGTTTTTCTATCAAGGGCTGCTTGGGATAAAATAGTTGATGGGTCTGCTAAAGCTGCTGCCACAACGGTAGGATCCTTAGCTTCCAAAAACACAAGTGCGTCTTCTATTTGTCCAAAACTAATCGTGGAAACAAAAAACAAGACCAATAGGGATAATTTTTTCATCATATTTTTTTTTAAGAGATTACACCGCTTCCCAATAATTCATAATCGCTATACCAAGCAACAAATTGGCCTTCGGTTATGGCGGATTGCGGGTTTTCAAATATAACATAAAGTCCGGAAACTGTGGAGTGTATTGTGGCTTTTTCCAAAGGCTGTCTATAACGAATGCGTGCCATCACCTCCATTTTTTGGTTTTCGGAAAGCTTGAGGTCTTCGCGAATCCAGTGGATTTCTTCTTTTTTAACAAAAAGTCCCCGTCTGTATAGACCCGGATGACTTTTTCCTTGCCCTGTGAAAATAATATTCTCGTTAACATCGGTATCAATCACAAAAAGTGGTTCTTTGGTTCCGCCGACGGCCAAGCCTTTACGCTGTCCTTTAGTAAAATAATGTGCTCCGTGGTGCACACCAATTTTTTTACCATCCGTCAAAGAATAGGTGTGTTTTGAGGCAAGATATTGTAGTTCTTCTTCTTCGGAAGTAAAATTAGGGGTTTCCAATTTGTATTCCTCGAAATCTGAAGGTACCTCTACAATAATGCCATCCTTTGGAGCCAATTTCTGTTGAAGAAATTCCGGCAGTCTCACTTTTCCGATAAAACACAAGCCTTGGGAATCACGCTTTTCAGCAGTAATTAAATTTTGTTCCGAAGCAATTTTCCTCACTTCCGGTTTCAGCAATTCCCCAATAGGGAAAAGCGTTTTTGCAAGCTGCTCCTGCGAAAGTTGGCACAGAAAGTAGGACTGGTCCTTGTTTGGGTCCTTGCCCGAAAGCAATTGATATATTTTTTTCCCGTCTTTTTCAATTATGCCTTTGCGACAATAGTGCCCCGTAGCAACAAAATCAGCTCCAAGACCCAGGGCAATTTTCATAAACACATCAAATTTTATTTCTCGGTTGCAAAGCACATCTGGATTTGGAGTACGGCCCATTTGGTATTCGCGAAACATATAGTCAACAATACGTTCTTTATACTGTTCGCTTAAGTCTACCGTTTGAAAGGGAATACCTAGTTTTTCTGCCACAAGCATGGCGTCGTTACTGTCCTCTAGCCACGGGCATTCGTCAGAAATAGTTACGGAGTCGTCGTGCCAATTTTTCATAAATAGCCCAATAACATCATAGCCCTGTTCTTTTAAAAGATAGGCTGCAACGCTGGAATCTACGCCTCCGCTAAGTCCGACAACTACTCGTTTTTTCATAAATATTTTGTGTACAAAGGTAAAAGACTTTGTAAGTATAACTGTCGGGAGATTGTTTGCCAACTTACCCGAAAAGGCTTATTTATCTTTTTTAGGATATGTTTCTTCCAAAACTACCTTGCCATTTTTATAGTATTTCCAAAGGCCGTGTTTTTTTCCTTCTTTATAAAAACCTTCAATTATTACATTGCCATAGGCATCATAGTACAAAGCTGGTCCGTGTAATTCGTTTTCTTTATAAAGCAGTTTTTTCAACAAAACTCCTTCGGGCGAGTAATAATTGTCTTCACCTTCCTTTATCGCATTTTTATAAGTGGTTTCCTGGGTGGTTTTTCCGTTGGGGTAGTAGGTAATCACCTTTCCGTCAAGTTTGCCGTTTACGTATTGCTCTCGGGTCATTACATTTTCAGACTTTTCGTGGTAATAAATCCATTCGCCTATGCGGTTTTTGTTCAACATTTTTCCCTCACTCACCAATTTTCCTTTTACGGTGAAGTATTTCACATGGGCAATATTATCTTTTCCTGTGAAATTTTTGATGACCATTGGCTGGTTTTTGCAATCTTCACAGTAAAATTTGAATTCTCCCACTTCCTTTCCATGGTCAAAGGTGCCTTCATAGCGCAGCTGATCAGTTCCTTCAAAGTTTTTTTTCCAAACCCCGTGACGTTTTCCCTGCGCATCCATTTGGTTAATTTCACTTTGTGAAAAAGCAAAAGGAGAGCAGAGCATTATTCCGAAGAAGAAAATTAAAGCAGTTTTTTTCATTGTTCATTTACTTAATAAGCAAACGTTTAAATCTAAAATCTATTTCTTAAAATGTTTTAAATCTAAAGAAAAACCTAACGTTTTCCTGCTTTTTTCTGTTGCTCGGCCTGTTCCATCATCTCGGCCATTTTGCGCTGAAACTTGTTTTGTTTCTTTGGCGTGGCCTTTTTCACCTGAATTTTTGCATGTACTTTGTCTTCATCAATAATGAAGTTTTTGATCACGAGCATAATACCAATGGTAATCAAGTTTGAAACAAAGTAATAAAGTGAAAGTCCACTCGCATAGTTGTTGAAGAATACCAACATAAACAGGGGCGAAAGATACATCAGGAATTTCATATTCGGCATTCCCGGCTGTTGTTGCTGTTGCATGTTTGCACCCATGGTCATCATCATATAAACAAAGATGGCAATGGAAGCCAAAATAGGGAAGAGGCTCACGTGATCTCCATAAAATGGAATGTGGAACGGCAACTCCGCAATGGTATCGTAACTTGAAAGGTCATCAGCCCATAGGAAGCTCTTCTGCCTTAAATCAAAAGCTGAAGGGAAGAATGTAAATAGCGCATAAAACACCGGAATTTGCAGCAATGCAGGCAAACAACCCTTCAGCGGGCTGGCGCCGGCAGAGTTTTGTACCTTCATGGTTTCCTGTTGTATTTTTAAACTGTTGCCTTTGTATTTTTCTTTGATTTCGTCGAGCTCTGGTTTCAAAACCTTCATTTTTGCCTGTGCCAAATACTGTTTGTACTGAACTGGCGAAAGCATAAGCTTTATAAGAATTGTTAAAACAATAATAGCAATTCCCGCAGGAAGGAAATCACTCAAAAAGCCGAACAATGGTATAATGATGTACTTATTTATCACACCAAAAATACCCCAGCCCAATGGCATGGCTTCATCCAGATTACGGCCGTATTTTTTGAAAATTTGATAGTCTGAGGGACCGTAGTACATATTCATGTCATAAGACAAGGCGCCATTTTTTGGCTCCAAAAGCATCTTTGCACCGTATTGTTTGGTGAAGGTGGTGTCCACTTCTTCATCTTTCACCAAATCAACCGAAGTCAACTTCACTTCCTTAAATGGAGTATCGGTAAGTAACATAGAACTGAAGAAATGCTGGCGGAAGTTCATCCAGGTAACGTCCTTCTCTAATTCATCATCTTCGCCCGAAGGAGAAAGTTTTGAATGTTTTTCGTCATCATATTCATAGGTCAAGCGCGAGTAGCGGTTTTCGTATGAAATGCTTTTGGCGTGGCGATAACCTTTCAACTGCCAATCCAAATACATAGGTTGGGAAGTATTGATAATTCCGTCCAATCCTTGGCTATTGATGCTGAAATCCATCATATATTCACCCGGATGTAAGGTGTAGCGGTATTCAATAAAACCGTTTTCTGAAGTTTTAAGCTTCATGGAAAGCACTTGGTCTTCGCCATTTTTGTTTAGAGTAGGTTCAAAATAAAGGTCTTGTGAGTTTAGAGTTCGATTTTCAGAACTAAACTGAAGATTTAAGGAAGCAGTTCCATCTTTTATAAGATAAATAGGAACGGAATCATACTTGGTGAAATTCTTGAGAAGTGCTTCGGTTATGTAACCTCCTTTATTACTCACTTCCAAATAAAGCACATCATTCTCCAAAACGGTTGTACCTTCAGTTGCAGAAGGAAGTGTTTCGGAATATGCAAAAGAGCCCAGCTTGTTTTTTAACTGTTCAAAAGCCAGAGAGTCTCCCTTTATACTCATTGAATCTGTTGTGGCTTGAGCAAGGGTAACTTCCTCTGTGGTTTTTGCAGCTTCCGCTTCTTGTTTGGCAGCGGCTTCGGTTTTGGCTTTTTCTGCTTGAAGTTCTTCTTCGGTAGGTTTGTTTAGATACAACATCCAAATTAGGATACCGCCAATTAATAAAAAGCCTATAAGGGAGTTAAAGTCGAATTTTTTTTGTTCCATATTTTATTTCTTCTTTTGAAATAATCCAAAAGTGTATTTTCGTTAATTGTATGTTGCAGGGCAATAACCCCGCCTTTTATTTTATTGCGTCAAATTGTCCTATTTCTTTTTTGAGGCGTGTTGGTGAACTGCCTGTACAAAAGCCACAAAAAGTGGATGCGGATTGGCAACCGTGCTTTTGTATTCCGGGTGATATTGCACACCAACAAACCAGGGATGCTCCGGTATTTCTACTATTTCAACCAAGCCAGTGTCAGGATTTATTCCAGTAGGAACTAGGCCAGCTGTTTCAAACTGTTCACGGTATTTATTATTGAATTCATATCTGTGGCGGTGGCGTTCCTCAATCGTTTTTGATTTGTAGACCTTGCTGACGATGCTTCCTTTTTTCAGATCGCATTTCCAAGCTCCCAAACGCATCGTGCCACCCATGTTGGTAATGTTTTTCTGATCTTCCATAATACTTATTACCGGATTCTTGGTTTGCGAATCCATTTCAGTACTGTTTGCATCTTTCAGTTTTAGCACGTTTCGGGCAAATTCAATAACGGCCATTTGCATTCCCAAACAGATACCCAAAAAGGGAAGATTGTTTTCACGGGCGTATTTCACAGCTGCAACTTTTCCCTCAACCCCGCGTTCTCCAAAGCCGGGCGCGACTAAAATTCCATCCAGCTTGGAAAGTTTCTTGCCAATGGTTTTTGCATTTATATGCTCAGAATGGATGTATTCCACCTTTACTTTTACTTCATTTTCAGCACCTGCGTGGATAAAAGCCTCCAAAATTGATTTGTAGCTATCCTGTAATTCTACATATTTTCCAATGAGACCAATGTGAACCTCGCCCTTTGGATTTTTGTGTCTTTGCAGAAATTTATTCCATTGTTTTAAATCAGGTTTTTTGGAATTTTTCAAATTTAACTTCTGTAGTGTTACGGTGTCCAAACCTTCCTCAAGCATCATATTTGGCACATCATAAATAGTAGAAGCATCGATGGATTGTATAACCGCTTCTTCTTTTACATTACAGAAAAGTGCAAGCTTTCTTCGCAAATCGTCCGACAGCTCGTGTTCGGTTCTACAAACCAAAATATCTGCACGTATTCCGCTTTCCATCAAAGTTTTTACGGAGTGTTGCGTAGGTTTGGTTTTCAATTCACCAGCTGCGGAAAGGTAGGGTACAAGTGTTAAGTGAATAACAAGCGCATTGTCATCGCCCATTTCCCACTTCATCTGCCGCACGGCCTCAATGTAAGGCAATGATTCAATATCGCCCACGGTACCGCCAATTTCGGTAATGATTATATCGTACTCGCCTGTGTTTCCAAGCAACTGTACACGCTCCTTAATTTCGTTGGTAATGTGCGGAATAACCTGTACGGTTTTTCCTAAAAATTCGCCACGGCGTTCCTTTTCAATTACGCTTTGATAAATACGGCCTGTGGTAACGTTATTTGCCTGTGAAGTATTTACATTCAAAAAACGCTCATAGTGACCCAAATCAAGATCAGTTTCGGCGCCATCATCGGTTACGTAACACTCGCCATGCTCGTAAGGATTCAGCGTTCCCGGATCCACGTTAATATATGGATCTAACTTTTGAATGGTAACTCGGTAGCCTCTGGCCTGTAGCAACTTAGCCAGCGAAGCTGCGATAATTCCTTTTCCTAAAGATGATGAAACCCCGCCCGTAACGAAGATGTATTTTGTAGTGCTCATGAATACCTTTGCTGAAATAACTATACGGGATGCAAAGGTACATTTTTATTATGGAAAGGAAAGGGGGAAATTCTAAAAAACAAATGCCAAATATCAAAAGGGTAGCTCGTGGAACTAGGACAAAGTATCAAACTTTGTAAAAGTTCAGTATCTAAGGCTATTGCCAACCGCTAGTTTTTTATGAGCTTTTGAACCAATCCTTCCAAACCGTTCAATTTAAGCTCGTACATTTCAGCCATCATTCTGCCCAGTTTTCCTTCGGGAAAGCCTTTTTGTTTGAACCACACAAAATAATATTCAGGAATATTTGCTAAATAATAACCTTCATACTTTCCGAAGGGCATTTTGTAGTTTGCCAATTCCACCAAGTGGTTTGGATTGGGTTTACTTCCAAGATTCATATTCGGATAGTTGCTGTGAAATATATTGCTGCCAAAAAGCTTCTTTTTCTTGGTTTCGGGAATGGTCGCTTTCAGCATCAAATTTCGTCTGCATTGCCCGTCTTTTCTGTTCTATTTCTTGATAGATACTTTCTATTTCAGATTTTATTCTTTTTGAGAATTTTTTTCCGTAAAGGTTTTTCCGAAGCATACGCGCGTGCAATTCCGAAATATCAAAATGAGCCTGTTCGTGCCTTAAAATATGGGCATTCACTCTTTGTGGTATGTACCACGAACCTTCCGGATTAAAAAAACTCTCAACGGAATATTCCACATTTATATCACCATTTTTTATGGAGTATGAATATTGAAAACTGATACCCGTATTGGTACTAGCTACAAAACTTGCACTGGGTACTGGTTTTCCTCGAAAATCTTCCCAAGATAATTTTTGATTTTCGTTCCAAAAAATCTTTTCAGAATTGTGTTGCGGAAAGAGGAAAAAAGAAAATAGAAAAGCGAAAAGTAGTTTCATATAAAATTGAAATCAAAAATAGTACCTATTTTTTTGATTGTACTAACTAACTGCCAACTGCAACTGAAAACGGCTCACTTTTTTATCCCCAATTAAAGGTGATTATTTTTTCAATCTCCGGATGAAGGCTGTAAAGCACTGGGCAGGTTCTTCCTGTGTTTTCAAGGATTTTTCGAGACTTATTATCTATTCCTGCAGGAAAATTTAATATCACTTCAATTCTAGAAATGCGGCGTGGATCTGCTGCCATAATTTTGGTTATCATTGCTGTGGTTCCGTCCATATTCACTTGCATATCGCGGGCCTTGATGCCCATAACTGTAATCATGCAATTTGCAAGTCCGGTTGCCACAGTATCGGTAGGCGAAAATGCTTCCCCTTTTCCATTATTATCTGTTGGGGCATCGGTAATGAATTTGTTCCCAGATTTAAGGTGTTCGTTCTCTGTACGAAGATTTCCCAAATATGTTACTTTGGCGGTGCTCATTCTACTACTTCAAATTTAAGGTCGTCATTATACTTTAAGATATATGCCGCTTCATTGCAATAGCCTTCGGTTTTCGATTTTTCATATCGAAATTTATTTTCAATATATACCGTTTCGCTTTCGGGCATAATGGCGTCATAAATATCCTTTTCAGCAGCCAATCGTAGCAGTACATCATAGGTTACATCAAAACCCCGGATGGCATACCTGTTGGGAAGCACGCCGTACTTATTTTTGTAACTTATTAAAAAAGGACTGCGGTCTTCTTCATTAATATTCTTGTTTACGGAAGGAAAAGTGAAGTTCAGCTTTGCCAGTCGCATACTGGAAACCTCGTGCCATTCATATGCATCGTTTTTGTGTAAAGTGAATAAGCGCATTTTGTAATTATTGGGCATTGCGGAAAGCACATTTACTGCACTACTTACCAATACCGGGTTTTCAGATTCTAGAATTACCCAATTTTCCATCCCCTCGGAAGCTACCGTTGCTATGTCACTTGCTTGAATGTATCCGCCACCTCTGGGTGATACCGTTTTTGCCGTTGGAATAGCTGTTTGGATCATTTCCTTTTGCTTCACTCTTTTGCTATCTGAAATAATGATGATATTTTTCCCTGCACTGTGCTCCTTTAGATAACGAATCATTGTTTTTTGAAGCACGGCATCTGTAGGTAGGGTCTGAAAAAGATTTTCATTCATTGCCATTTCCCTGTTGCTCAAAGGTGAAAAAACCGGAATCTTTTCATCTTTCAGCATATCTGAAGCCTTTTCTACATTTTTTTGAAGAAGTGGGCCAATTACGGCATCTACGTTTGTGAATTCATTTCTTGAAATTATGGAAGCCACTTTACTATCGCTCTTTTCGGTGTCATATACATTTAAGGTAACGGAAATGCCATTATCCTTTGCGAATTCTGCTGCCATCAATGCGCCACTGTAAAAATCCAAAGCCACTCGAAGGGTTGGATCTCTTTTTAATAAATCTTGGTCATTGCTGGCAGAGTCATTAACATTACGCATTAATCGGAAAGGAAGCATCAGCGCCACCGTTTTCATTTTTTTATTGTCAATCCTTTTTTCAAGATCAATGACCGAAATATCTTCCTGCGAAATTGAGGTTTCTTCTTTTGGTAATTTTAGAATCATACCATCTTTCAATCCATCTTTTGCATAAGGATTAAGCGCTATGATTTCTTCTTCGGAAAGTCCAAATTTTACTTTTAGCCTAAAGAAGCCTTCTTTTGGTTTCACTTCGTAATACTGAAAATTCTCCTCGTCAATTTCAGCATTTTCGATTACTGTTTTATCGGGGACGATTATGGTAGTGCCCACTTTAAGCCCTTCGACCAAATCTGGATTCAAATCCTCAAGTTCGGCAATGGTAATACCAAATTTTCTGGCAATACCGAATTTGGTCTCCTTCGCCTTAACTGTATATTTTTGGGTTCCAGGTAAAGTGTTTCCAGTATTTGTATTAGTGTTTCCAGTATTATTGGAAGTGGCGGGAATCAACAATCGCTCCCCTTTTCTGAGGCCGCGGGAATATAATTCCTTGTTCAACTTTTTAATGTCGTCAACACTAACGTTATAAAGTTGTGCAATTCCGTAGAGTGTCTCTTTCTTTTTCACTCTGTGGTCGCGATAGTTGTTATTATTGGTTCCCGAGCTTATCACGCTGCTTGAGGGAATAATAAGCACACTGTTAACCTTCAATTCATTTCTGGAATCGGGGTTGAGGTTGTAAATGGTTTCTTCGGAAATGTTATACTGCTTGGCAATGCTGTAAACCGTTTCTCCTTTTTTTACAGCGTGACTTTTGTACTGTTGCTGGGCCGCAGAGCCACAGCTAACCATAAATAGAAAAGTTACCGAAACGTATATTAAACACTTCAACATAGGGATAATCATTTTTTTAGATTTGCTAAACATAGTCTCGGTTTCATTTTGTTATTCCCACTCGATGGTCGCGGGCGGTTTTGAGCTGATGTCGTAGACTACTCTATTAACGCCTTTAACGCGGTTTATTATATGGTTGCTTGTTTCTTGCAAAAATTCATACGGAAGATTTACCCAATCGGCCGTCATTCCATCGGTGGATTCCACGGCTCTTAGAGCAACTACTTTTTCGTAAGTACGTTCGTCTCCCATTACGCCAACGCTGTTTACTGGAAGCAAAATTGCGCCCGCCTGCCACACCTTATCGTAAAGCTCCCACTTTTTCAAGCCGTTTATAAAGATTGCGTCAACCTCTTGTAATATACGAACTTTTTCGGCCGTAATATCTCCTAAAATTCGAATTGCCAAACCTGGTCCGGGGAAAGGGTGTCTTCCCAATAATTCGGGGTCTATGCCCATTTCCTTCCCTACGCGTCGCACTTCATCTTTAAAAAGCATGCGCAAAGGTTCTACTACTTTCAGCTTCATAAAATCTGGCAAACCACCTACGTTGTGATGACTTTTTATGGTAACCGAGGGGCCATTTACCGAAACGCTTTCAATAACATCGGGATAAATTGTTCCCTGCGCCAACCAATCCACACCAGTCAACTGATGCGCCTCGTCATCAAAAACTTCGATAAACGCGTTGCCGATGGCTTTTCGTTTTCGCTCTGGGTCGCTCTCGTTTTTCAATGCTTCCAAAAAACGTTCCGAGGCATCCACGCCTTTTACGTTAAGCCCCATATCTTTGTATTGGTGCAGCACGTTTTCAAATTCATTCTTTCGGAGCAAGCCGTTATTTACGAAAATACAGAATAGGTTTTTACCGATGGCTTTGTTCAAAAGAATTGCCGCAACCGTAGAATCTACGCCGCCACTTAAACCAAGTACTACCTTTCCGTCGCCAATTTGTTCTTTTAAAGTTTCAACAGTTGTTTCCACAAAAGCTGCGGGTGTCCAGGTTTGTGGCACTTCGGCAATATTTACAAGGAAATTTTCAAGCAATTGCTTACCGTGGGTTGTGTGATAAACTTCTGGGTGAAACTGGATTGCATACGTTTCCTCGCCTTCAATTCTATAAGCAGCGTTTAGCACATCAACTGTGCTCGCCAAACGCACCCCATTTTCGGGAAGTTGCGCAATGGTATCGCTATGGCTCATCCAAACATTTGTGTTCTCCGGAATATCTTTAAAGAAATCCTCGCCCGATTTTATCATGGAAAGTTTCGCCCTTCCGTATTCACGGATGTTTGAAGGTTCTACGCTTCCACCGTTGAAATGTGCCAAATACTGTGCGCCATAACAGACCGCCAAAAGGGGTTTATGACCGCGAATTTTTGAAAGGTCTGGGTGGGGCGCATCTTCCGCGCGAACGGAAAACGGACTGCCCGAAAGGATTACGGCCTTAAACGGGTCAAGGCTTTCCGGTATGTGATGGTAAGGGTGAATTTCGCAGTAAATGTTCAGTTCCCGCACGCGTCTAGCGATAAGTTGGGTGTACTGCGAACCAAAATCTAAAATGAGGACGTTGTTTTGCATAGGCAAAAATACTTTAAATATATAAGTTGGTTAAATGGTTGCGTGGAATTTTTTTAAGGGTTTTCAACAGAATTATTATAATTTTAAAACAGTAAAATTGGAATCAAGCGGATCCAAATTTTCTTTCAAAATGTCAAGTAAGTTTTCTCCATATTCCAAATAAAACTCTGAAAAATTAAGCTGGCGTTCCTGCAAACTTTGATTGGGAAATAGTTGATTTTGAATATCTTTTATCCGTTCAAGTTCTTCGGAAAGGTTTCTTTTTTGTGCTTTCAATAAGCGCTTTTCGAGATTGTCCAAACCGTTCAACTGTTTCTTTTCCTGCGCGCCAACGGCTCCCAAAAACGATGCGTCGGTTTTTTTTGCCAATTCGTATAAATCCTTAAACTGTTGTTTGAGGAAATCTTTCTGTTTTGAAAAGTCAATATCTATTTTTGAAATTTCCTTTGTGTGTTTCGTCATTAATTCGTGCTGCGGAAGGAATAAATTTTCAACTTTCACATCGAGTTTTTGCAATTTTTCAGAAAGCATTTTTGGAACCAAAAGCACAGAATTCCGAAGTAAAAGAATAGGGAAAGGAACTTCCACTTTGTTAAAATAATCCTTCAGCTGAAACCAATACGCCAATTCCCCGCCACCGCCAATGTAACATAGATTCGGCAAAATTTCTTCTTGATACAACGGACGCAACAAAGCATTCGGTGAAAACCGTTCAGGATTTTCGTGCAGTTTCTTTAAAATTTCTTCTTTTGAAAAAGAGATGTCGGTTTCATTTATAAAAAACCGTCCTTCCCTTTCAATAATACGTTCCCGAAGGTTTTCTTTTAAATAGAAAAGATTTATTTCCCTTGGATGTACTTGTTCAGAAAATCCCAAATCAGTAAGCTTTTCCGTAGTTTCTGAAACCTTTTTAAAGCTGAGGTTTTCGGTCAGTTCCTTTTCTGCATAGGGAATAAAACATTTTTTCAGCGCTACATCGTTGCCGTCAACTATCACCAAACCGTGATGGTAAAAGAGACAATTGGCCAAAAATCGAGTGGCATCGGCAAGGTTATCGTGTTTTGTATAAGCGTCGGAAAAATAGGAAATCAACTTTTTGGCATTTTCGCTTTCGCCAAATTCTTTTTTCAATTGCTGCTTCACTTCCTTTAAACCTTCCGTTGAAAGCTCCCCAACAGCGCCGGAAGCATTTCTTTCCCATTTCACCTTTTTTCCAAATAGATTGAAATAATTGATCTCCTCAAAATCGTGGTCCTCCGTCGCCATCCAATAAACGGGTACAAAATGGTTTTTTGGGTAGGTTTTGTTTAACTCTTCAGCAAGGTTTATGGCTGAAAATATTTTATAAAGAAAATATAGCGGTCCCGTAAAAAGATTGAGCTGATGACCGGTTGTTATTGTAAAAGTATTATGCTCGCGAAGCAAATCAATATTGCTTAAAGTTGATTGCGAAATGGAATTGTCGCCATACTGAAACATAATCCGTTTCGACAACAAATGCCGTTTTTCATCCGTAAAATTCTTTTGCTTTTCCGTTAGCTGATGCTTGAAATTTTCCAAGTTTGGAAAGCGATTGTAAAAAGGTTTTAAATTTTCATCTTCAGCGAGGTAATCGCATATCAATTTTGAAAAATACCCTGTGTTTTTATACGGAATGGAATGGTTTGGCATAGGTTCTTTGGAAAAAGTCAAACAAAAATAACCGTTTTATATGGGTCGCAGGTTTAAAGATACGTTAATATGGTTTTCAAATTCCGAATTTCAAGCACCAAATATCAAAACGCATCCATTGGAATTTGGAATTTCGTTTTTGGAATTTAACTATCTTTGGCCTTCAATTAAAATATTCAAAATGGTTCGCAAGCTAGCTTTTCTTCTATATTTAATGCCACTTTTTATTTTCGCCCAACTGAAATCTCCTTCCGATTTTTTGGGTTATGAAATTGGCACCCAATTTTCCCGCCATGCTGATGTTGTTTCCTATTTTGAACATGTGGCTGCAAATAGCAGAATGGTGAAATATTTCGATTATGGGAAAACCAACGAACGCAGAAGACTTACTTATGCAGTTATTTCTTCCGAAGAAAACCTTGCAAATCTTGAACAAATACGCGCCGACAATTTAAAGAATATCGGTATTCTTTCCGGCAGTGCAAACCCCGATAAAACCATTGTTTGGTTAAGTTATAACGTTCACGGAAACGAGGCCAGCAGTAGTGAGGCGGCGATGAATACGGTTTACAAACTTATAACGGAACATTCAGATTGGTTGAAAAATGTAGTTGTTATAATGGACCCGGGAGTAAATCCCGATGGCCGCGATCGGTATGTAAACTGGTACAATCAAGTGAAAGCTTCGCCTTATAATTCATCCCGTGACGCCATAGAACACAACGAACCTTGGCCCGGTGGAAGACCGAACCATTATCTTTTCGATTTAAACCGCGATTGGATGTGGGCAAGCCAAGTGGAAACGCAACAGCGTTTAAAAATCTATAATCAATGGATGCCGCAGATACACGTTGATTTTCATGAACAGTTCATTAATAACCCGTATTATTTTGCACCGGGAGCGGAGCCTTATCACGAAATAATAACCGATTGGCAGCGTGAATTCCAAAACAAAATAGGGAAGAACAATGCCAAATATTTTGATAAAAACGGCTGGCTTTTCTTTACCCGCGAAAGTTTCGATTTGTTGTACCCGAGTTATGGTGATACTTACCCACTTTATATGGGCGCCATTGGAATGACCTATGAACAAGCGGGCCACGGAATGGCAGGCTTGGGAATTATAAATGACGAAGACGTTGAGCTTACCCTTGTGGATCGCGTTGCGCATCATACCACCACTGGCCTTTCAACAATTGAAGTTGCTTCACAAAATGCGGCTTCCCTTAATTCTGAATTTAAGAAATTCTTTAAAAATGATAATCTTAAGTACAAAAGCTTCGTATTAAAGGGCAATCCCGATAACATAAAATCGCTGACAGAAATGCTGGATCGTCACGAAATAAAATACGGATATGCAACTGGCGGAAGTGCAACAGGCTTCAATTATAGCGACAATAGAAAAGGAACAATGGACGCTAAAAACGCATTGGTGGTAAGCACCAATCAGCCAAAAGGAAAAATGGTGCAAGTACTTTTTGAACCGAATGCCGCGCTGTCAACGCCCATTACTTATGATATTACGGCTTGGAGTTTGCCATACGCCTTCGGACTTGAAACTGTGGCTAGCACTACTTTGGTTGCAGCAACGGGAGCTAATCCAAATTATAATGTTTCCAACACTTCTTCACCAATGGCAGCTGGCTATATTGCAAAATGGAACAGTTTGCAGGATGCCAAATTTCTTTCAGCTTTATTGCAAGCAGATATAAAAGTTCGTTTTTCTGAAAATGAACTCAGCTTTGGTGGTAAAAATTTTGGTCGCGGTAGCTTGATTATTACGCGAAGTGACAATAAATCGAATCCAGATTTTGATAAAACCCTTATAGAAATCGCGAACGAAATGGACCGCCAATTATACGCTTCCCCAACAAGTTATGCAGATAGTTTGACTGATTTTGGGTCGCAATATGTTCATTTAATTAAAAACAAAAAAGTTGCAATGCTTCAAGGGGAGGGAACTTCCTCATTGAGCTACGGCGCACTTTGGCATTTTTTTGAAACCCAATTAAAATACCCAATCACTTCAATAAATACAGACGATATCGGAAATATTCAATGGAGCGATTATGATGTTTTGGTAATGCCGGATGGTTACTACAAATCTATATTGAATGAGGATGCTTTCAAAAATCTTGAAGAATGGATTAACAGGGGTGGAAGGGTAATCGCAATTGGCAATGCAGTAGCTACTTTTGAAGGAAAAGAAGGTTTTGATCTTAAAAAGAACGGTGATGAAAAAGCTGAAAAAGCAAAAGATAGTTTGGGCAATATGACTCCATACGCCCAACGCGAACTTGAAAGCACCAAGGAAATGATTACAGGGAGCATTTACAAGGTGAAATTGGATAGTACCCATCCGTTGGCATTCGGTTTTGGAGATACTTATTATACTTTAAAACTGGGTAACGATTCCTATAGTTTTTTAAAGGAAGGCTATAATGTGGCTTATATTAATGAACCTGAAAGCGTTTCTGGCTTTTCAGGGGAAAACGCAAAAGCTTCACTTAAAAATTCAATCGTTTTTGCGGAAGCGAAAAAGGGCAGGGGCAGCGTGGTTTATATGGTTGATGATGTTAGTTTCCGTTCCTTTTGGCAGAACGGAAAACTGTTTTTGGCGAATGCTATCTTCTTTGGGGATACCGGAAGCCATTAATAATTTCGACTTAGATATTTTTACTACAGAGGGCACGAAGTTTTTTCACAGAGTCCACAAAGAAAACTCCGTGAACTTTGTGCCTTCTTTGGGTACCTTGTGGTTTTTTTAAAGGTTCTGCTCAAATTGTTTTGAATTAGAAGTTTATTTCCGTTCTTGGAAAATATCCACTGAGATAGCTTTCGTTTCAATTTTTGAGAGCAACTCTAGTTTTCCAGCTTCATATAATTCATCAACCGTCTTTAAATCTGCCGATTCCCACGGTTCCAGTTTGTAGTTTTCGTAATCCACAAACCGTATTCCGTTTACCATTCTTGGGTTATAAGCCTTTCTGAAACGGATGCCGCCCTTGTCTGTATAAAATTTATAGGCGAAATAATCTACCGTAAAATCATCCTGCTTTATCCAGTACATATATACATCTTCATGGTCTGTGCCTCCGCTTTCTTGGTCGAATGTTACCTTTATTTCATAATATTTCTTGCCGTTTATTTCGGCTTCGCCAAGCAGGTCCTTTTTAACGGCTGGGTCGTTTAGACCGAAGGGCAGTTGGACAAAGTAATGAACAGAGTTTACCGAGTTTGCGTATTTGCTTGCAGTGGAATCCGGCAAGATAATCTTGGTAGCGTTCACATAACGTTCAAAACTGTTATTGGTAAGCATATCGGTAGTTTCGCCTAAGGAATCCGTAAAGGTTCGGGTGAGCTCATAATTGCCTTTTTTTCTTTGGCTGCTGTATTTTGTGTCGCGGAAGGTAAATTTTATAGTTGCCATATCATACTTTTCGCCACCTGCATTTTCAATGGCGCGATCAATAATCTGCTGGGCGGTGAGTGGTTTATTTTCTTGCTTGCAGGCAATAAAAAGTAGGAGTAGACCGAGTATGGAAAGGATGCGCATGGCGAATGGGTTTTTGTAAAGATACACAGGAGTGGAATTAAACAGCGCAATAATTATAAGTTTTGGGCAATTTGAAATAATTACACAGGTTTTAAGATTAATTAGTGATGGCTTTCTGTATTCCCTTTACGGTACAGCCCTCGGTAATATAAAGCCTTACATCTTCAAACGTGAGATATAGGCAAGGAACGTGTCTCACCAAAAATCCTCTCCCACGGCTACTCCATAGCAAAGCCATACCAAAGCCATAGCAAAGTCATTAGATTGTAAGAAAACAGCCCTTTTTTCCTACAAAATTTTAAGAACATAATTTTCAATTAAAAAATCTTATTCTTTCAACCAACATTCTAATTTTTTCGTCAAAACGGGTTCCTCTTTTTTAAGACGAATAGCTTCACCTCATAGATAAATTCCTTTAAAACCTAAATCAATCTCCCTCCCTTCGAAGGGAGGGCTGGGGAGGGATGTTTTACACGAATAGAACCGTAAGAAACACTTTAAGTTTAAATTTTCAACCGCGCTCCATTTATCCCTTCTCTTCAAAGTCGTTGTACTGGATCGGTTGCAGTAGAGGACTGGGCGGAATATTTTCCATTAGCTGTCACTTTCAAAATCTCCTGTTTAAAGCCGAAGTGTTGAGTCTTATAAAAGTTTCTTACAAATGCAATCAAGCTTTCTCTCTTCGAAGGGAGGGCCGGGCAGGGATGTCATTCCTTCTTCCCAATAAAATAAATCAAATAAACATAACGCACCGCCAATGCAATCAGCAGGGGTAACAAGCCAATGGCAAATACCTGTACGCCAGTAATCCAATGGATTGCCAAAAGAATTAAAAGAAGTAATAATAACAAAGCGTATCTTTTAAATTTCGGGGAAACCTTCTTTTTAGCGATCGCCCAAAACACCAAAATTGAAATAGGAAACGCCCACAAAAGGTTGTAGTTGTTTGCAGTTGCGGTATGGTCTGTCGCAAACCAAAGTAATAAAAGGAAGATTCCGATAAGCCCTGTAAAAAAGAATATAGCGGTGTCAAGATATCGGCTTCGGCAACTATTTTTATAATTGCGATACGTTAAAAATATTATCAATAAACCCAATAAACCCAATATAAAAATCGGACTTAAAAAGAAATTATTTGCAGGGGGTTGAGGTGAATTTTCAAAAAGAAGTTTTGTGTTTTTCACCAATGGCTCAGTCTCTCCGTCCCGGTGTATGAAGGCATTGGCGGCGCCCTTAAAAACATAATCTGGCAAAAACTGATATTCTATGGGTTTTGCATTCCTGTCAATTACAGCACCCAAAGCAATGTCTATCCCCAAACTTCCCCAACTGTTGGCTTTAAGGTTTTGCTGAATGAGTTCCCGAAACGTATAGGTTTCCATAATATGATCATCCTTAAATTCCAGTTTATTGCCCAATACCTCTTGTGTCACGTCACGAATCTTGGTAGCGCAATTGTCAAAAAAGAAATCGTATTTATATTTTTTGTTTTCGGGCTTGGCGTTGTTCCAAAGAAAATCGGAAACTGCCTGCTTTTCCGCCTGACTAAGATTAAGGGTCTGTTCCTTTATCCAGCGGTTTTGGGCTACATAGCTTTTGTAAAAAGATTCGTAATAACTTACCCCTAATTGATAGAGCAGTTTGCCTTGTGCGAATTTTGTATAAAAGTTGGGAGTGTCAAAGTCGTAAACCCCATAATTGAAAACCACATCCACCCCGCTAAGGCTATCCTTGATCCTAAAGGCACTGTGCCCAAATTTGTCATAAAGCTCCGCCCCTGGGCCAATGGTCAGTATACTTATTTCTGCTGCCGGCGATAAAGACCCAAACTGCGCCTTTACGGAAACAGTCGCTAATAGAAGAAAGAAGAGGAAGTATTTTTTTGTCACAGGTTTCTTGTTTCAGATTGAAAATTCAAAATTCAAGGTTGAAGGTTTGTGGTATGGGGTATGAGGTTTTCGTGTTTTGATTCGTTAATTCGTTAATTTGCGATTTGCGATTTGTGATTTCGTATTTCGTATTTCCGTTTTAATATTTGGAATTTGTCATTTGGAATTTCACCATCCGTCACCCAGCACCCAGCACCTTCCATCATCTAAAAATCTCCCAATCCAGTTTCAGCGAAAATACATTGGAATACAAAGCAGCGCTTTGGTCGCCAATATCTGTCAACGCATAGTCCACTTGAATGCCCTTATACCTAAAACCAACACCGATGTTAGGTTGAAAACCAACAGATTCGCCACCATCCAATTGTTTTATATTCTGGAAATTTCCAACTCCGCCACGCACGTAAACCATATCGATATATGCAAATTCAAGGCCAAGGGAAGGGGTAATACTTGCAAAGGATGTGGAAATTACATCATTGGTCTCTGCAAAGCGAAAATTGAGATCTACTTCGGCTAACAGGGAAAAATCATACCTGTAAACAAATTTACGCGCCATCCCTAATTGAAGTTTTGGGATAGTAATCTCGGTAGTTTCAGGCAATTCTTGATTCTGTCCTTCAACTGCACCCTGTATTTCGGCAAATTTTTCTTCGTCTATACTCCAGGCATTAAATGTGGTAGTAATGTCGCGCGCCATAATCCCAAACATCCACTTGTCTGTTCTAAATTGCACCGCAGCATCCAGCCCAAAACCCCACGATGATGCAAAATCTCCAATAATACGGCGGATAACCTTGGCATTTACACCATAATTCAATCCGTCCAAAGGAAGTCTGCGCGCATAAGAAAAAGTAACTCCATAATCTGCAGTGGAAAAAAGACTGATACGGTTGTAATCTATATTGCCTTCGCTGTCAATTAATTGGGTGGTATTTAAGATATCATCAACTCCAAAACGAATAACGGAAAGCCCTACCGCACTTCTGTCGTCCAGCGGCATTGCAAAAGCAGCATAATCGTAATTTGCAATATTGGCAAAATAGGAGGCATGCATCAGGGAAATTTGTTTGTCTTCAAGATTCACCAATCCAGCCGGGTTCCAATAGCCCGAATTTACATCGCCAGATGAAGCCACCACGGCATTGCTCATCCCGAAAGCTGCGGCATCAACGCCAATATTCATAAATTCATTGGAATATTTACGAACGGTCTGGGCTCCCAGCGTAGCCGAAACAAGGAATAAAAGCAGTAAAAATTTCTCTTTCAAGCTTAAAATTTTAGGACAAATATGGCACTATTTTACAGAATACTAAACTTTAAATTTATGTACATATTGTGTTTGAATGCCTTTGGACGGAAATACTTTGTTATTTTTACACTTAATCTTAATAGATATTATAAAATCCACTCCTATTAGGCTCCTCCCCTTTGAAGGGGAGGTTGGGAGGGGATGTTTTGCCTAAATCATAAATTCCAAATTGCGCTATAAAGAATATGAATATATCAAAACAAATCCCAAACATCATCACCTCCCTAAACATCCTCTGTGGATGCGTTGCGATTCTTTTTGCAATATCCGGTGATTTGATAACCGCTTCTTTCTTTGTTTTTCTCGGAATTTTCTTCGACTTTTTTGATGGTCTGGCCGCGAGATTGCTAAAAGCCCAAAGCGAAGTGGGCCTTCAGCTTGACTCTTTGGCAGATGTTATTACCAGTGGCGTTGCCCCAGGCGTTGTTATGTACCAAATGCTGAATTTATCCTATTTCCATCAAATGCAGACGCTCACCGAAACATTTTCTTTGGAAGGATGGAATATAAGTTTTAAAAATTATCTACCGTTAATCGGGTTGTTGATAGTAATAGCTTCTGCCTACCGCTTGGCAAAATTCAACGTAGATACCCGGCAAACCTCAGGCTTTATTGGTTTGCCAACACCCGCAAATGCTTTATTGATTTTAAGCTTCCCGCTAATCTTGCAGTTCCAGTATTCCGAATTAGCAGAAACCATTATTTTAAACCGGTGGTTTTTGATAGGAATGACATTGCTGAGCTGCATACTTTTAAATGCCGAAATACCCCTTTTTGCCCTCAAATTCAAAACCTGGGATTTTAAAAGCAACGCAGTGCGTTATATATTTTTAATTCTTTGTGTAGTGCTTTTGGTACTGCTGAAGTTTTTGGCAATCCCTTTTATAATAATACTCTATATATTGCTTTCCTTATTTTGGAAAGTGAAGAAGTAGAAAAACATTCGTGAATCCGTGGCGAAAAAATTAAAACTCCAATTTCTTCTTCCGAAGTTCAAAATTCTGCCCAAGATATACTTTCCGCACCATTTCGTCTGCGGCCAGTTCTTCGGGTACTCCGTGTTTTAGAATGCTTCCCTCAAACATCAAATAGGTTCTGTCGGTGATTGCCAATGTTTCCTGTACGTTGTGGTCGGTAATAAGAATCCCGATATTTTTGTTTTTAAGCTGCGCCACAATGCGCTGAATGTCTTCCACGGCCACGGGGTCAACTCCCGCAAAGGGTTCATCAAGAAGTATAAAATGTGGGTCAGTTGCCAAAGCACGTGCAATCTCGGTTCTACGTCTTTCCCCACCGCTCAAAAGATCGCCGCGGTTTTTACGGATGTGGCCCAAACCAAATTCCTCAATAAGCGATTCCATTTTAGCCCGCTGTTCTTTTTTGGAAAGCTTGGTAAGTTGCAAAACGCTCAAAATGTTGTCTTCAACGCTCAATTTCCTAAAAACCGAAGCTTCCTGCGCCAAATAACCAATCCCGTTCTGTGCGCGTTTGTACATTGGGTACTTGGTGATTTCGGTACCTTCCAAAAAGATATTGCCGCCGTTTGGTTTTATCAAGCCCACAATCATATAAAATGAAGTGGTTTTACCCGCACCATTCGGTCCAAGTAAGCCCACAATTTCACCTTGGTTTACTTCCACAGTGATGCCCTTCACAACCTTTCGGCCTTTGTAGGATTTCATTAAATTTTCAGCTTTTAGCTTCATGTGATAGGATTGAAATTTTGCCACGAATACACAAATGATTTTCGAGGCTGTATGTTTTTTAACACGAATGCATACATGAATAAGCTTCCAGTGTTTGACTCATTTTTTTAGTCTATTCTCTATTCTTTGTTCTCTGTTCTCTGTTCTCTGTTCTCTGTTCTGCCCCAACCATTCTTACGAATATATCAATAATTCGTGAATTCGTGGCAGTTCTTTCTTTGTGCCCTCTATGACTTTATGGTTAATACATTATTAAGCTCAAAGGTAAAGTTAACAATTATTTTTCTGCCTCCAAGGCCTCCCAATATTCAAAAGCCCTACGCAGATGGGGAATTACAATTGTTCCGCCAATTAAAAGTGAAATGCTCATCCCTTCAACCACTTCTTCCTTGGTCAAGCCCAGTTTGTAACACTCTTCCAAATGGTAACGGACGCAATCATCGCAACGAAGAACCAACGAATTTCCCAAGCCCAGCAATTCCTTTGTTTTCTTCGGAAGCACCCCTTCCATATAGGCATTTGTATCCAGATTGAAAATACGCTTAATGATCTTGTTGTTATCCTCAAGCATCTTCTCGTTCATCTTTTCGCGATAAGCATTGAATTCTTCTACAATATTTTCTTTCATAATTTTTATTTTTTCAAAAGCCAAAAGCCTAAATATTATTCTCTTTCTTCCTTCTTCTTTCCTCTCTCTTTTGATTCCTTATTACAATCTTTGAAATATAGATACTCACTTCATAAAGAATAAGTATCGGGATGGCAACAATTACCTGGCTTACAATATCGGGCGGGGTAATTACTGCTGAAAGGATCAGTACGATAATCAAGGCAAATTTGCGGTATTTCCGAAGGATTTCGGGGGTTACCAATCCAATTTTTGTAAGGATGTACATAATGATTGGCAATTCAAAAACAATTCCACAGGCCAATACTGAAGTACGCACCAATGAAATATAACTGTCCAAATCAAAGTCGTTAAATACTTCCTTGCTCACTTGATAACTTCCCAAGAAATTGATTGAAAGTGGAGTGATAAGATAATACCCAAACAATACGCCCAAAAAGAAAAGTAGGGAGGCAATAACGATAAACCCGCGACTGCTCTTGCGCTCTTTTTCTTTTAAGCCTGGGCTAATAAATTTCCAAAACTCATACAGAATATAAGGGAAAGCCACAATTATACCTGCATAAATTGAAGTCCACATATGTGCGGAAAACTGCCCGGCCATAGTTCTACTTTGAATACGGAAAGGCATTTCCTGAAAACAGAAGGTGTCCATTCCCAGCGAGCGCGAAATACTACAGAACATTCTATAAGTTGGAAAATCTGGACGCTTGGGCCCGAAAATAAGGGTGTCAAATATAAAGTCCTTTAAAATAAATGCACCCAAAGCCAAGAGAACAACGGCAATGGTAGAACGTATAAGGTGCCAGCGCAGCTCTTCCAAATGGTCCAAAAAGGACATTTCTTTTTCTGGGGAACCTATTTTCTTCATTATATAATTCCCTCTTTGGTGAGATTATGGATATGTACTACGCCACTATATTTTCCTTTGTCCTCGGCAAGAATTTGCGTGATACCGAAGTTGTCCATCATTTCCATGGCCTCTACCGCCATAGCGTTGTTGGCTATTTTCTTAGGATTATGGGTCATAATATCTTTTGCGGTCAGTCCTGCAAAGCTATCGGTTTTTGTCAACATGCGACGTAAATCTCCATCTGTAATAATTCCTACAATTTCATTATTTTCAACTACGGCAGTTACGCCTAGCATTTTTTCTGAAATTTCTACGATTACTTTTTTCACATCAGTATCGGGACTTACCTGTGGTTTTTCATTTAAGGAAGTAAGGTTGCTAACCCTTAAGTATAATTTTTTCCCCAAGGAACCGCCCGGATGGAACTTTGCAAAATCCTTGCTCGAAAAACCACGAAGGTCTAAGAGACACATTGCCAGGGCATCGCCAATAACCAATTGCGCAGTAGTGCTAGTGGTAGGTGCAAGGTTATTGGGGCAGGCTTCTTTTTCAACATATGCATTTAAAACAAAATCTGCCTGCTGTCCCAAAAAGGATTCTCCGTTACCTGTTATGGCAATTAATTTATTGTCAATAGCTTTTATTAGGGGAACAAGTACTTTTATTTCAGGAGTATTTCCACTTTTTGAGATACATATTACAGTATCGTTTTCTTGAATTGTTCCTAAATCGCCGTGGATGGCATCAGCAGCGTGCATAAAAATGGACGGCGTACCTGTGGAGTTAAGGGTGGCAACAATTTTGGTTGCAATATTGGCGCTCTTGCCAATTCCGGTAACAATCACCCTGCCTTTGGAATTGTATATATAATCAACCGCACCAGCAAATTCCTCATTTACCAAATGGGCCAGATTTGCAATAGCTTTACTTTCAGTTTCTATGGTGTTTTTCGCTACGGAAATGATTCTCTCTTGCTTGTTCAAAATTTTAATGCTTTTGAATGTTTGTAACTGTTTCAGAAATTAGTATATTTAGAATAGAATTTAACACAATTCAGAAATCTTAATATAGAAACTTTTTCTTTTAAGATGCAGTCAACATAATACGGTTGCAAAATTACAATTGTTAATCTGTAAAACAATGTATTGTTGGCTAAAACTGAAGTATCCCTAAAAACCCAAGCAGCGTGGCAGAATTTGATATTTACGCAGCCCTGAAAAAATATTTTGGATTTACAAGATTTAAAGGCTTGCAGGAGGAAGTGGTCAAAAGCATCCTCAATGGCCATAATACCTTTGTGGTCATGCCTACAGGCGGAGGAAAATCGCTTTGTTACCAGCTTCCGGCACTTATGCAGGATGGTACAGCTATAGTAGTTTCCCCACTTATTGCATTAATGAAAAATCAAGTGGACGCCCTGCGTTCCCTTTCTTCCGAAGAAGGCATAGCGCACGTATTAAATTCTTCCCTCAATAAAACCGAGGTAAAAAGAGTGAAAAACGACATTGCCAACGGAGTAACTAAGTTACTTTACGTTGCACCCGAATCATTAACAAAAGAAGAATATGTAGATTTTCTGCAAACCCAGAAAATTTCTTTTATGGCAATTGATGAAGCCCATTGTATCAGCGAGTGGGGTCACGATTTTAGGCCAGAATACCGAAATCTTAAAAGCATTATCCAGCGTATTGGCAATGATATTCCAATCATCGGACTTACCGCTACGGCAACGCCAAAGGTGCAGGAAGATATATTGAAAAACCTCAATATGCAGGATGCCAATACCTTCAAGGCTTCCTTCAACAGACCAAATCTTTATTACGAAATACGTCCCAAAACCAAAAATGTTGATTCTGACATTATTCGTTTTGTAAAACAAAACGAGGGCAAAAGTGGTATTATTTATTGCTTGAGCAGAAAAAGAGTGGAAGAGTTGGCGCAAACGCTACAGGTCAACGGTATTAAAGCTGTACCCTATCACGCTGGCCTTGATGGCAAAACCCGCGTAAAACATCAGGATATGTTCTTGATGGAAGATGTAGATGTGGTGGTTGCGACAATCGCTTTTGGAATGGGAATTGACAAACCGGATGTTCGTTTCGTTATTCATAATGATATTCCAAAAAGTATTGAAAGCTACTACCAAGAAACTGGACGAGCGGGCCGTGACGGTGGCGAAGGACACTGTCTTGCATTCTATAGTTATAAAGACATAGAGAAACTTGAAAAGTTCATGAGCGGAAAGCCCGTTGCCGAACAGGAAATAGGCCATGCCCTTTTGCAGGAAGTGGTAGCTTTTGCCGAAACATCCATTTCCCGAAGAAAGTTCATCCTTCATTATTTTGGGGAAGAATTTGACAATGAAACGGGGGAGGGTGGTATGATGGACGACAATATGCGCCATCCCAAAAAGAAGCACGAAGCAAAGGAGGATGCCAAACAACTATTGGAAGTGGTTTCAAAAACCAACGAACAATATAAAAGTAAGGAAATAGTACATGTTTTGGTAGGCAAAGTAAATGCGCTCATAAAATCCCACAGAACCGACGCCCAGGAATACTTTGGCTCTGGAGCAAACCATGAAAGCGCTTATTGGATCGCATTGCTGCGTCAGTTATTGGTAGCAGGATATTTGAAAAAAGATATTGAAACCTATGGCGTGATTCATTTAACCGCAGAAGGAAAGAAATTTATAAAATCGCCCACATCCTTTATGATGACGGAAGACCATTCTTTTAAGGATGCCAATGATGATGTGATTGTCGGGACCAAAAAAGGTGGTGATGCCGCAGATGAAAACCTTTTCAAACTTTTAAAGGCCGAATTAAAAAAGGTAGCACACGATTTGGATCTGCCCCCATTTGTGATTTTTCAGGAGCCATCCCTGGAGGACATGGCGCTTAAATACCCCGTAACTATGGAAGAACTTTCCAATGTTCACGGAGTAGGGGAAGGAAAAGCCAAAAAATACGGCAAGCCGTTTTTAAAACTTATCCAAAATTATGTGGAGGAAAACGACATTATACGCCCCGAGGATTTTGTTGTGAAATCAACGGGCAGTAATAGTTCCCTCAAACTATATATCATTCAGAATGTGGACCGAAAGCTTGCCTTACCAGACATAGCCAACGCCAAAGGCCTCGAAATGCCAGAGTTTATTAAGGAAATGGAAGCCATTGTGTACAGCGGCACCAAGCTGAATATTGACTATTGGATTGATGAGGTGTTGGATGAAGACCAACAGGAAGAAATTCACGAATATTTCTTAGAAGCAAAAACTGATAAAATTGAAGAAGCCCTCGAAGAATTTGACGGCGACTATGATGAAGAGGAACTGCGGCTGTATCGTATTAAGTTTATTAGTGAGGTTGGGAATTGACCGCACGTAGAGACGCACGGCCGTGCGTCTCTACGATTTCTGTTCCTTATTGAAATAGACCAAATAATAATACATCTGCTTCTCCTCGTCCCATCCTTTTTCCACAAATTTTTCAGCACTCTCAGGGTTGATAAAGTCCAATTTGATCTGGATGTTCGTATCCAGATTTATGACGTTTTTTATTTTTTTGCGGGCAGCAGTAACGGCCGTATTGGCAATAGGGAAGGTTGTTAGATCCTCGATACTGTACTTAGGCGCTTTTTCGGTTTTATAATGACGAAATTCCGGCAATAAATCTGGATTGTCAATCACTTCGTTCATAAAGGCGGTTTCCTCAAAATTGTCATTTTTGGCAAAATGGTTCACCGCACGGTTCATAAACATCACTTCCTGTTTTTTATCTTCGGCAGGAAGGACCACGTCCTTTGCAAAATCCTGGCAGAACTTTAAATATTTTTTGGTGTAGAAATTATCATCTGCAAGGGCCTCTACTCCTAAGAAGCTTTCCAACCAATAACGCGCGTCATAACGGTTGCTGTCCACCGAAAGGATTTTATAGCCCTCTTCTTTTTTTGAATTAAAAATGATACAGCCCTTGTCCAATTTATTGAGGCTAACCCCGTGCTGCAGCATGGCTTCCAATTGATTTCCTTCCTCTGCAAATTGAAGGAAATCCTGTTTCAATTCACTTTTAAAAATGCCGATGGCATCCATTTTCACGTTGTCCAACTGTACATTTTCCAGATAGGCTATATAGACTTCGCCACTTTTAATATGCGGATGTTCGGATTGGTTGTATAGATAGGTCGCAATTTTTCGGCTCTCTTCGTGAATGTTCTGCGGATTGTCAAAAATTTTGTTTGCACTGTTGTACAATTCGTGAAATTCCAAATCAGCTTCGTGCGTAAACTGAAAGTAATTTTCTTCTTTATCGCGAAAAGGTTTCAGAAAAAATTCCTTTAAAAGTGGCGTAATTTCATCGTCCATTTTATAAGGTTCCGCAGAAAGAAAAACAGCTTCGTTCCGGCTTTTGTTACCCACTCTGTGGATGGAAAGGGATGCGATGTGGGTACTGAAAAGGTTAATCATATTTGAATTGGGAAATTAAAAATGTGAAATTAGAAATGTGAAATGTTTTTTTACCGAACCGACAACCGACAACCGACAACCGACAACCGAAATTAGTTCCAATTTTCATCAAAATCGAGATTGTCGTAATCTTCCGGATCAAGATCAAAATCTTCGTCATAGTCCTCTTCCTCTATTTCCTCGGCAATAAACTCCTTTTCGGGTGCTTCCTCCGGAATTTGCCCGTGCGAGTACATCAAATTTGGATAAGTGGTACCCGCTTCCGCATCAGCAATATCGGCAAGCTCCACCATAAACGTCCACATATTTAGGAAATCGTAAACATAAAGTAGTCTTGTGTTTTCTTCATCAACTACATCTTCCAAAATGGTTTCGCCCATAATACGAATGCCACCCGGCTCATCGCTTACGTCAAAAAGGGAGATTTCTTCATCTTCCTCCCACAGTTCATTACTGGTATAAAAAGATGCCATTTCCTGTCCGTCAAATCCAAAAGATTGGGTGATGGCGTTATGGAAATCTTCCAGGGTGGCCGAAGCTTCTATTTCGATGTCGCGGAAAACGTCTTCGTGGGTGTCGAGGATTATTCTGAAACGGTAAATCATTTTAAAGAAATTTTAGGGTGCAAAGTTACAATTTTATACCTCTCTTAAGGCCTTGAAATTTTTGTTTTTTCAGAGTTATTTACTGAATCTGTGCAAAACAAAAGTCATTGTAGCCAGTAGGAAAAAAGCAGTTACTTGATGCAAAACTCCCAAAACTACGGGCACTTGCAGGATAAGCGTGAAAACTCCTAAAATAAATTGAAGCAAAACCAAAAGCAACAATACATTTATTCCGTTTTTCTGCGGAAGTGTGAGCTGCAATTTTCGGGTTTTGTACCAAATAAAGAAGATTATTCCCACCACCGCATAAGCCATATACCTATGGACGAACTGCACGCCGCTTTTGCCTTCCACAAAATTTTTCCAAAGTGGATTTTGTTCAATATAAACTGTTTCGTGCAACCACTCGCCATCATTCATTAATGGCCAATGGTTGTGTATCCACCCAGCATCGAGTCCAGCTACAAATGCACCCCATACAATCTGTATAAGCAAGATTGCCATTCCAAAACGGATTATATTTCGGATGTGTTTGTTAATTTCTTTTTTAACCGGATACCAAAGATCCATCGCCACCCAAAAAGTATAAGCAAACGTTATAAACGCCGTAGTTAAGTGCATCGCAAGCCGATAATGGCTCACATCCGGACGGTCCACCAAGCCACTTTTAACCATATACCATCCCAGAAATCCTTGAAATGCACCTAAACACATTAAAATTATTGCTTTTCCAATAGTAGGCTTGCTAAGTTGTTTTTTCAGAAGAAAATAAAGAAAAGGAATGATAAAAACAATGCCCAGAAGTCTGCCTAGTAATCGGTGCAGCCATTCCCAAAAATAAATATCCTTAAAATCCTGCAAGCTGAAATGGTTGTTCAGCTTTTGGTATTCTGGAAATTGCTTGTAATGGTCAAACTCGGCAATCCATTGCGCTTCATTCATTGGCGGCAACGTTCCGGAAATAAGTTTATAACTTGAAATTGAAAGCCCGGAATGGGTGAGGCGCGTAATGCCTCCAATCACTACCATTATAAAAATAAGGAAACATCCTGCGAGGAGCCAGTAGATTACTTTTTTGTTGTCTTTGTTTGCCACCAATTATAATTTTTTATTAGTGCATTCGTGGTGGACTTTTTAACCACGAATACACGAATTATTTTTTTCAATCTTCATTTCCCCCTTTGGGGGTTAGGGGGCTTAATCCTAATTCCTTCCCTTTATTCAACATAAACTGATGCGCTGCTTCATATTCATTGGGAATTTCGCCCTCTAGGATTGCTTCTTTAATGGCATCTTTAATAATACCAATTTCACGTGAAGGTTTTAAATTGAAAGTTTCCATAATTTCTTCACCTGTAACAGGCGGTTGAAAGTTCCTTACTTGATCTCGTTCTTCAACTTCCACAATTTTATCGCGCACCAATTGAAAATTTGCGTGATATTTTTTAAATTTTTTAGGGTTCTTTGTGGTAATATCTGCTTCGCAAAGCGTCATTAAATCTTCCACATTTTCACCTGCGTCAAAAATCAAACGGCGAACGGCGCTATCAGTAACTTCACTTGCCAAAACGATAGGGCGGGAGCTCATCAAAACCATTTTCTGGACGAATTTCATCTTTTCATTCAACGGCATTTTCAACCTTTTGAAAAGTTTGTAAACCATTTTTGCGCCTACAAATTCATGTGCGTGAAAGGTCCAACCCAATTTTTTATCAAATCTCTTTGTCGGTGCTTTTCCAATATCGTGAAGCAATGCAGCCCAGCGTAACCAAAGGTCATCAGTAGCTTGTGAAATATTATCGACCACCTCCAGCGTATGCCAAAAATTGTCTTTATGCGTTTGGCCTTCTTTTTCGTCGATGCCCTGTAAAGCGATCAATTCCGGTAAAATGAAAGGCAATAAACCTGTTTTGTGCAACAAGGCAAATCCTTTTGAAGGAACATCCGATAGCAGAATTTTGTTCAGTTCGTCAACAATCCGTTCTTTGGAAATAATTTTTATGCGTTCAGCATTTCTGGTAATTGCTTCCAACGATTCTTTTTCAATTATAAAATCTAACTGTGTTGCGAAACGAATGGCGCGCAGCATCCGTAATGGATCGTCGCTATAGGTAATATCTGGGTCTAAAGGTGTTCGGATTATTTTTTTCTGAAGATCTTCAATCCCATTGAATGGATCCAAAAGTTCTCCAAAAGTTTCATCATTAAGGCTAAGTGCCAAAGCATTTATAGTGAAATCCCTTCGGTTTTGGTCGTCTTTCAAAGTGCCGTTTTCCACAGCAGGATTTCTGCTTTCCTCGGAATAGGATTCTTTGCGAGCACCAACAAACTCAAGTTCAATACCACCGCTTTTTAGCATTGCGGTGCCGTAGGTTTTAAAGACGGAAACTTTCGGTTTTCCCGGTAATAGTTTTGATACTTCTTCAGCTAAATCAATTCCGCTTCCAACGGCAACTATATCAATATCTTTCGCATCGCCTCTTTTCAAAAGAAAATCACGCACATAACCGCCAATTACATAACTTTCCAAATTTAAGTTATTGGAAGCTTTGGAAATGGTTCTAAAAATTGGGTTTTTTAGAGCAGATATGTAGGTTTTTTTTGCCACGAATACACGAATATTTTTTGTGGGGGTATATTTTATAGTTTACAGAACAATTCTTTGATGGTCTAAAAAGTCTTTATGAAAATTAACTAAAAGAGCTAGTTTGCAACCTGAAACTTTTAAATAGTTTATACATTGGGCCAAATGTTTGTCGTTTAGCATTTCAATAGATTTTATTTCCAGAATTATTTTATTCATTACTACAAAATCAGCATAAAACTTATGAGGCAAAATAATGTCTTTGTATTTTACTGAATATTGTTTTTCTCTTTCAAAAGGAATTTCTTTTAATTTGAATTCATATTCAATTGCATCCTTATAAACAATTTCTGAAAATCCACTGCCTAATTGATTATAGACGTCGAACATACACCCAACAATAGCATAACTTTCCTCTTTATATGTAATGTTTGCCATTATTTCAAAGTATCATTTTTACAAAAACATTCGTGAATTCGTGGCAACTTTTACTGCCGAATCACTTTTACCGAACCATCATTCTTCAACTTGATAATAGCCGAAGGTTTTCCTGATTTTTTTTCGTGGTGCAAATTTACAACATAGTCCACGCCTTCCAAAATTAAAGGGTCTATTTCGGCATAACTTTGCGGGGTTTTTTCTCCTGAAATATTTGCCGAAGTAGAAACTAATGGTCTTCGGAATCTCTGAATTAGTTTTTTACAGAATTCATCTTTCGTTACCCGAATGGCGAGTGAATTATCCTCGGCAATAATATTTTCAGCAACACGAATTGGATCATCGTAAATAATTGTGGTGGGTTTTTTGGCGTATTTTAAAATATCATAAGCCACTTCCGGTACATTTTCAACATATTCATTCAGCATTCTAAAATCGTGTACCAAACAAATCAGCGATTTTTCATCACTTCTTTGCTTCAGCTTAAAAACTTTGTCCACGGCCTCAGGGTTGGTGGCATCGCAGCCTATGCCCCAAACCGTGTCGGTGGGGTAAAGGATTAAACCGCCTTTCTTTAAAACGGCGATGCAATTTTCAATTTCAGTCTTCATTTAAAAAAGTGATTTTTTGTTTCTGTTTCAACGATTGGGTTTGGTTGTTGCTTTTCAGAATAATGGGCAGCAGATACCATTTTTTCGGTTTGATTAAAATGGCGATTGTTAGATACACTCTAATGAGCAAATATTTTCCAAAGCCGTAATTTTTCCGAAGTACATACAAATACGAAATATAACTTTCCCTGTTCATCACTTTGGAAGTACCTGTACTAACGCCTTGATGGTGTAAAATTTTCGCTTCGGGCACCAGCCAACTTTCATAGCCAAGTTTTTTTAGGCGATGGCAAATGTCCATCTCTTCCCAATACAGAAAAATGTTGGTGTCGAAACCGCCAACCTCCGCAAATGCCTTGCTATCAAAAAATAGAAATGCGCCGTTTACCCAATTTACTTTTAAAGGTTTGGAATATTCTTTTTTGCGCTTTGGATATAGTTGTGGATTGTTTTTTTCAAGAAAACCTCTTCCGAAAAGTAAACGCCGCAACCCCTTATTATGGTCAAACGAAGCAACAAACCTATTGTTTTCGTCAAAATTCTGAGCCGTTGAAACACCCACTTTTGGATTTGCTTTCATAAAATTCAGCAAAATACCCAAACAATCATTCAGCAACATAGCATCATTATTCAGAAAAAGGAGATAATATGATTTTGCGAATTGTGCTCCGAACATATTTCCGCCGCCAAAGCCTGTATTTATAATACTTCGGTGTAAAGAAATGTTGTTTTTTTTCGGAAAGTTTTCTTCAAGAATTTTATATTCTGAAGGTGTTGAATTGTTGTCAACCACGATTATTTGATACTTTATCGCCTCCGAAGTTTTTTCAATCACGGTATTTACGCACTCCAAAGTATATTTTGAAGAGTTGTAATTGACAATGATTACGGCTACATCCATCAAATAAATTTTAATCGCGAAATTTTTCCGACTGATTTTGGCAAAGATACAATTACTGTCCGTGGGAGTTTGCCCAAAGTTTTAATAAAGTTATTTAGAGCAAGCTTTTATAAACCTCCAGATATTTTTCAGCAGTGGTTTTCCAGTTGAAGCTTTGGGCGCGAGCAGTGTACCAATCTTCATAAAACTGCTTTTTACTGTTGAATTTTTCCATTCCATTTTTCAGCACCTGCGCCATATATTCGGGTTCGTAGTGATCCCAAAAAAAGCTATGCTCACCACCAATTTCGGGTAGGGAAGTGTTGTTTGAAAGAAATACGGGTTTCCCAAAACGCATGGCTTCTATGGGTGGAATTCCGAAACCTTCCCGCAAGGATGGAAAAACAAAGGTTTCGCAATTTTGCAGGTAATATTGTTTGTCTAAATCGGCTATTTTTCCAGTTTGGAAAACCCTGTTTTCAAAACCGTAACGTTTAACCATTTCGGTAAGTTTTTCTGCATAACTGGAAGTATTGCTGCCCGCGAGCACCAAATTATATTCAGGCAAAAAGCGCAACATTTCCACAAGACTCATAAAATTCTTTCGTTCGCTGAAATCGCCAATTGTGAAAAGATAAGGTTTTTGAGGTAAAAGTGACGGTTTATAGTCCTTCGGAAGTGTGATTTCGGTAATTGTATTGCCGTTGTAAATTACGTATTCCGGAATGTTCGGCACATCAAAATGGGCGTGGGTGTCCTGTTTTGCAAATTCTGAAATATAAGCAATGGCGCTGCTTCTTTTCAATTTTTCGTTGAATTGTTTTTTCAGTTTTTGCTGCAATTCCTCAGAACCTTCAGTTACAAAATGCACGTCGTGAACCGTCAATAAATACGGAATGTTGAAGAAGGGTTCAATCTTTATATTTTGATTTAAACAATGCCAAAGATTGTATTTTCTCTTTATTCGGAAGGGTTTATGGCGGGTTAGCGAATTGTATTTTCGGTATTTAAAAGTATCGCCAAATTCCTCTTCAAGCTCTGAAATATTTTTCGCATTTAATACAATTTCAAAATCGTCTTGGGGAAACGTAGCCAACGCTTTTATAAAATGATAGTTAAACTGGCCAAAGCCCGAATAACGGTTTTTTAAATTGTGCGATTCTAAAAAAACTTGTTTCAATTTACGGATTGTTAATTAATCTTTCTGTACAAAAGCCAAAGGTTTACATATCTTTTAAATACTGAAAACGCACTTACATAGGCGAGGATAAAACCTTCTTTCCCGTCTAAAATACCCAATCTGAAAATAAATTGGTTCCAGAATCTGTAAAACGGGCGGAATAGAAAATGGTAATAGTTGGGCTTCTTTCCTTTTTTATAGAGCATTTGTGCTTGCAGCGTGCTGTATTGGTGCATTTTTGCGGTGTAATCATCAAACGATTTATAGGTGTGGTGCGGCAGGCTATTTTTTAAATTTTCGGTTTTGCCGTCGGTTTCCAATGTTTCGTGGACCAAATTTGCGTTGTATTGGCAATGGTTTTTATTGAAAAATCGGATGATACAATCATTCTGCAAACCACTGTATTTAATGCGTTTCCCCATAAAATAGAAATCGCGTTTTACAAAATAGGCAATGGCTTTTGGATTTTTAAATTTTTCTAAAATTTCATCGGTGAGTGCTGGCGTAATTTCTTCATCCAAATCAAAAAATGTAACCCAATCGTTTTTCGCCTTTGAAATAGCGAAATTCTTTTGCGCAGAAAAATTGTCAAAAGCCCTTTGGTAAACAGTCACTTTTTCGTTTTTGGAAGCCAACGCTACCGTTTCATCGCTGCTAAAGGAATCCACAATCACAATTTCATCCGCAAACCAAAGGCTTTTTAAATAGCCTTCAATATTGGCGGCTTCATTGAGCGTAATGGCAAGGGCGGTGATTTTTACAGGGTTTTCCAAAAACAGATTGTAGTTTGCGTAAAAGTAATAATTTTACAGGTATAAATTTGAAAACCGTTATGGCGAAGCTTCCTATTTTAATGTACCACCACGTTACTGCTGAAAAGGGGAAAGGATTGACCATTTCGGTAGAGAACCTTGAAAAGCAGTTTAAGCATTTGGCTGAAAACGGCTATAAAACCTACCATTTTAAGGAATTGGTAAAACTGAAATCATTGCCAAAAACCAAAAATATCATTATCACTTTTGATGATGGCTATGTGAGCCAAATGGAACTGGCGCTTCCGTTGCTGAAGAAATACAAACTGAAAGCCACCTTTTTCGTGCCTTTAGATTTTTTGGGAAAAACCGATACTTGGAATACTTCTTCCCTAAAAATAATGACGGCGGAACAGTTGAAAAACCTCGACCCAAAAATTGTGGAGCTCGGTTTTCATTCCTTTTACCATAAAAAATACACCGAGCTTTCCAATGCCGAAATTGAAGCCGATACCCGCCGTTGCCTGGAATTCGTTTCAGAAAATGAATTGAATTTTTCGCCTGTTTTGGCCTATCCCTATGGTAAATTTCCAAAGGAAAAAAAACTGAATGAAATCTTTAAGAAAATACTTTCTCAAAACGGCATTGAATACGGGCTTCGCATTGGTAATAGAATAAATTCATTTCCCTTTAAAAAACCTTTTGAAATTCAGCGAATCGACGTAAAGGGAGAATTTTCAATGTTAAAATTTCGACAGAAAATTCGGTTTGGGAAGTTTTTTTAGTCCCCTCCCGACCTTCCGCCGCGGCGGAGAGGAGAAAGACGTAAGATTCCCCCTTTGGGGGCTAGGGGGATTGGCTATTTCATCCCTTTTTGAAGCAACATTAACTTCACATATCGTTCAAAAACCCCATAGGCATTTACCGCTGCCACAGTCATTCCCGGCATGCCGTCGCGGAAACCTCCTTTTAAAATAAAGGAGCGGAAAAACCGATAACTGGGCTTAAAAAAGAGGTGGAACCAAGTTACTTTTTTGCCTTTATCAAATAGTTGCTGCGCTTGAAACCAAGCATACGATTCTTTTTTTAAAATATAATTATCTAGGCCTTTGTAGGTAAAATGTAGCATTTTGTTTTTCAGTTTTCCGATGCTGCCTTCGCAATGCAATTTTTCGTGAACAGAACCAGCATATTCCGCACCATCACGTTTCACAAGCCGAAGCACGTCATCACTGTGATGATAGAGAAAACGGTTCATATAAAAGTGAGGAAAATTTATTTTGTACCCACCGTGCTTTGGGTTTTGGAGCGTTTCCTTTATTTCAGCTTCCAAAGAGTGGGTTACACGTTCATCGGCATCCAAAAATAAAACCCATTCGCCAGTGGCTTCTTTTAATGCAAAGTTTTTTTGGTTTGAAAAATTGTCGAATTTTCGTTGTAGAAATTTTGTAGCATACTTTTTGGCAATTTCAGGGGTTGCATCTGTACTGAAGGAGTCAATAACTATAATTTCATCAGCAAACACAACGGAAAACAGCGCATCCTCTATATATGCTTCTTCGTTGAAAGTTGGAATTATAACGGAAAGGGTTGGCATATTTAGCTTTTTATTCTTCGGAAAAGATTTCTGGCTCCGTGATGAACCATTAAAATGTGAAAATTTTTGGAATTAACAATCCGATAAATAATTCTGTAATTCCCTTCCACTAATTCTCGAATATTGGGATTGTCAATTTCTTCTACAGATTTACCGATATTTGGATGTGTTTTGATTATTTCAGTACCGTGTTTTATTTTTACTATTTGTTACCGAGCATATAATTTAGAGTCCGCAGAAATATATTCATAAATTTCCCGTAAATCGGTTTTTGCATCATTTAGCCATTTTATTTGAACCATTGCTGCATTTCGGTTTCTAATTCCGCTTCACTGATTGTATCATTTTGTTTGGACTTTTCAATTCGTTTTTCAAGCTTGTCTATAAATATAAAGCGCTCAATCAATTCCTCAATGGTAAATTCATCAGGAAAATTTTCAATCTGTTTTTTCAGAAAACTTTTAGTAATCATCGCTTTTGTATTTTTTATCTAAATTACAACTTTTCAATTTCTAAGCCAACTGGGTAAATAACTTTATCTTTGATGTCTAAAACTATTTTCGCTTTATGGCAAACACTTGCAGAATTTGTGGCAATTCCAAAGAAAATAAAACCTTCGTAGCAAAGGAAATGATGTATGGTTTGCGGGAAACCTTTGAATATTTTGAATGTTCAAAATGCGGCTGTTTGCAGATTAGTGAATTTCCTTCAGATATGTCTAAATATTATCCGGGGGATTACTACAGTTTTGATACTTATGATGGAAAGAAATTTGAAGGAACAAAAGGTGCCATAAAAAAGAAACAGTACGAATATGCTGCAATTGGTGGCACCATTTATAAAAATACGCTAGCGCATTTAATTGGGAAAAAGGAATACGAAATTTTTAATGAGCTCGATGTAACAAAGGCAACGAGCATTCTGGACGTAGGCTGCGGAAATGGCCGAAATTTTCTGTACCCGCTAGCGGAGGTTGGTTTTAAAAATGTAATGGGCTGTGACCCTTATTTGAAGGAAACAATTCATTATGAAAATGGCTTGACCATAAAGAAAAGCAGTGTGTTTGATATGAAAGGAACCTTCGATATTATAACCTATCATCACGCCTTTGAACATCTGCCAGACCCTTTTGAAAATCTTCAAAAAGTTTACGAACTTCTTTCTCCCGGAGGTGTGTGCATAATCCGTATTCCTACCGTTTCCTCATATGCATGGGAGCATTATGGCGTTAACTGGGTGCAATTGGATGCTCCGCGGCACTTTTTTCTTCACTCCCAAAAAAGTATGCAATTACTTGCGGAAAAGACCAATTTCGATTTGTATAAAATTGAATATGATTCCACTCATTTTCAGTTTAGCGGAAGTGAAAAATACCGTCAAGACATTCCGCTTTCTGCGCCAAAATTGAAAGGATTTTCAAATTCACTACATCGAAAAACCCAGAATTTCCAGTATGGACAAAAAGCAAAACAACTCAATAAGGAAGGGCGTGGTGATCAGGCTGCCTTTTATTTACGAAAGAAATAGCTTTATCTTTGCCACAATATGACCGCACATGATACTTCTGTAATTATCAGTACCTATAATTCCTGTGAATGGCTGGAGAAGGTGCTGTATGGCTATAACAATCAAACTTACAGGCAGTTTGAGGTTGTAATTGCGGATGATGGCTCTAATGATGAGACTCGGCAATTGCTAAAAAGATTGGAAGCCGAAGTATTCTACCCCATAATCCACGTTTGGCATGAAGACAAAGGTTTTCAAAAATCGCAGATACTAAATAAGGCGATTCTTCAGTGTAGCACAGAGTACATTATTATGAGCGATGGCGACTGTATTCCGCGGAAAGATTTTGTGGAACAGCACGTTAAATTTCGCGAAGAGGGTTATTTTCTATCGGGAGGTTATTTTATGCTGCCCTTGGATATTTCAAAAGACATTACCAAAGAAGATATTTATTCTGAAAAATGCTTTGATGTTTCATGGCTGAAAAAGCACGGACTGCAATCTTCTTTCAAAAACAATAAGCTTTATTCGGGACCTTTTAAAGCCTACCTTCTTAATAGATTTACACCCACAAACGCCAGTTGGAATGGGCACAATGCTTCTGGTTGGAAAAAAGATATATTAGCCGTAAACGGTTTTGACGAACGCATGCAGTATGGCGGACAGGATCGTGAACTGGGTGAAAGGTTGATAAATCAAGGTATTAAAAGCAAGCAGATTCGTTATAATGCTGTGGTGTTACATTTGGATCATCCGCGCGGCTACAAGAATCAAGATTCGATCAATAAAAATTTGGCCATCCGAAAGCAGACGAGAGGCAAAAAAAAGAAATGGACGCCTTTTGGAATTGTAAAAGATGATAATATTGCTCCATTTGTTTCCGTAATCGTCAGTACGTATAACCAACCGGAATGGCTTAAAAAAGCACTTTGGGGTTTTGAACAGCAGTTGGAAAAGAATTTTGAAATTATAATTGCCGACGATGGTTCTACTGAAGAAACAAAAAATTTAATCGATTCCTTTATAGTAAACTCTTCTCTGAAAATCACTCACGTTTGGCAGGAAGATCACGGCTTTCAAAAAACAAAAATCCTAAATAAAGCTATAAAAATTTCCAAAGGAGAATATTTAATCTTTACCGATGGCGACTGTATTCCGCGGAATGATTTGGTTGCAACACACTTGGGATTGAGCCGTCCGGGTTGCTTTCTTTCCGCAGGTTATTTTAAGCTTTCGATGAAAATCTCAAAACAGATCACTAAAGATGATATTGAAACGCAGCGTTGTTTCAATGCAAAATGGCTTTTGAAGCATGGTCTGAAAAAAACTTTTAAACTAAACAAACTCACTTCCTACGGTTTAAAGGAAGATATTTTGAACACTTTTACTCCCACAAGCGCTACTTGGGATGGCAACAACGCATCGGGTTGGAAAAAGGATATCCTTGCGGTAAACGGGTTTGATGAGCGTATGCAGTATGGTGGAGAGGACCGTGAAATGGGGGAGCGCCTGATGAATTACGGTATTAAGCCCCTACAGATTCGCTATAGCACTGTTACGTTGCATTTGGATCACGAGCGCGGGTATGTGAAGAAAGAAATGTTTATTAAAAATAAGGCTATTCGAAGAATAACAAAGAAGGAAAAGCGAGTTTGGACAGATTACGGCATTGCTTCAAAAGAAACGACAGTTGCCAATTGATAGGATTTTAAGTGTATCAATTCTTTTTATAAACCCCAATTTTCCAATAGCGAAGCTCCTCATCGGTAGTTACGGTAGTAAAATCAAGCTCTTTCAACCTTTTATCTTCCTTAAAATATTCCCAGCAGCCGTGACCTTCCCGATAAATGGAGGTTATAATAATTCCGTCTTTTGTGAGGCTCTTCAACATTCTGTCTAAAACATTTTGCTTTTCCGTTTCGTGAATGTAGTAGAATGCTTCGTTGAAAACGATTACATCAAAGGATTGTTTTGGTTGGAATTTTACGGCATCGGCAGCAAGAAATTCAGCTTTTGGCAATTTCTTTTTGGAAGCTATTTTTATGGATTCGTTTGAAAAATCCAAGCCTAAAAAGAAGGAATAGTCTTCGGGGCTAATACGTTCGGTAAGTAAACCATCGCCACAGCCAATATCTAAAATACTTGGGTTTTTAGGTGAAAAACGTTTTATAAATTCAATGATTTTATTGTAGCGAATAGCTTCTTTTTCGCTGCGCAGGCTTTCCCATCTTCCTTTTTTGTACTGGCGGTTCCAGCGTTGTTTTCTTCGCCAGTTATGAAATTTGTCCAATAGGTTCATAGGTGGCCGTTATTAAGATGGTGTGCCAAAAATGGCTTTAATTTTTCGAAAATCATTTCGGGTGTCAACTGCTTGTATAAAGAATGTGGGTCTTGTTCAATGCGTCTTCTTTCTTCCAAAGTAAAACTGCTGAAAAGATCGGGCTTTTCCTCAAGTAAATGTATGGAATCGTGTTTGTCACCATCCTCAAAACTGCACCAATGCTCTTTATTCACATAAGGCGAATAAATAGTAAATGTGGGTTTTTCAAGTGCTTTGGTAATGTGAACGCTGCCGCCTTCATTGGAAACCAAAAGGTCGCATTGGTTCATCAGTTTTATAAATCCGCGAATGGAGTCTTCGTAAATATCGAGATTGATTTGACTTTTATTTTGGCACATTTCATAAACCTTGAGAGCTTCCTCTTTTTGGTGCGGAGCATAATTAAATAGAATGGTGCCCTTGTAATAGGAAGTTATAAAGTCAATTATTTCAACCATATAATCATACGGCATGGACTTTTGCGGTGTGCTGCCCAAAATGCCCAACATTATTATTGGTTTTTGAAGGGAATGGACTTTGGAATATTTCGTTTCCTCTTCAGTTAAAAATATTTTTGGAGCGTATTCGGGTTCTTTTAAGTCAAAAACCGAAGCAATCATATTTATTCTATCCTCAATAGCTTTGCCGCAGTTTTTTGAGCGATGTTCCAAAAAACTAATAGGGTGCGTATAAAACGGAAGCTTTAATTCTTTGTGCGCACGTTTCAAACCAATTCGGTATTCAGCACCGGAGAAAAGACAGATCATTCTGCTCTGGAATTTGGAATACGGATCAAAAATAATATCGTATTTCTCCTTTTTTATTTTTGCAATGGTCTGTAAAAGCTTCTGGAATTTTTTAAGCTCTTTTTCCTTTACTGAAATTACGCGGTCAATATTTGGGTTTTGCTCTAAAACGCCCGTTGTATAGTCATACACAAAATAAGTTACCTCACTTTTCGGGAAGATTTTTTTAATATTATTGGCAATAACAGAGCTGATGAGCACATCGCCAATTCTTTTGTTTTGTATAACGAGAATTTTCTTCATATGGATTACCTTCGCAAAATACCTTTTTTGGTTTTATCTTTTTTAAAAATGCAAGAGAATTTTGTCATTCACCCAGAATATTCCCAGATAGCTACAAAGCTAATGGATGTGCTTCACAATTTTTCCAAAAAGGGAGAATACGTGACCAAGGGCGAGCGCAATGTTATTAAAATGGTGAAGATTGAAGGCAATTCATTAAACATAAAGAAGTTTAAGACCCCGAATGCATTTCAATCTTTGGTATATCAATATCTTCGGGAAAGCAAAGCAAAACGCTCGTTTGAATATGCGTCTAAGTTAATTGACTTTGGAATAAAAACGCCTTTTCCAGTTGCATATTTTGAGATTTTTTCGGGAGGCCTCAAGGAAAGTTTTTATGTGAGTGAGCACCTAAACTATGATTTTGATTTTCGAGAATTGATACATAATCCCCGGTTTAAAAAACGAAATGAAATTTTAAGGCAGTTTACCAAATTCACTTTTAAGCTTCACGAAAACGGTATTAATTTTTTAGACCATTCTCCGGGAAATACCCTGATAATGGATAATGGTAACGATAACTATGATTTTTATCTAATTGACTTAAACCGTATGCGTTTTGAAAATATGTCTTTTGAAAAACGAATGCACAACTTCCGAAGATTATGGCTTTCTAAAACCATGATAAAAGTGATGGCCGCGGAATATGCCCAACTTTATGGTAAAAGCTATGAAGAAACTCACAGATTGATGTTAAAGCACAGCAGAGCCTTTCAGAAAAAAATCAATAGCAAGAAATTGCGGAGACGAAGAAGATAGCTTAATAATTCACATAAACCCACCCTATAAAAGCTTCGGGATATTTGGGGTCGTTCAACACCAAAACATAATAATAGGTGCCAACCGGAACTCGGCTTCCCGTAAACAGAAGCCCTTTTGTTGCCACTCCATCCCAAAAGCCATCGGCGTTGTGTGCGGTATGTATTAGGTTACCCTCGCGGGAATATATGTTCAGTTCAAAATTTTCGTAAATGTTCAACAGATTACTGATTTCAAAAGTATCATTGATGCCGTCACCATTGGGCGAGAAACCTTGTGGAATAAAGGGAGCACAGTTTTCTGTAGTCAATAAAAAGGAAGCAGTTGCAAAACAGATTTCGTTTTCCAACCGTACATAAATTGTCTGTGGATCAGTGCCGTTTTGATATTGTGAGGGGTTGCTAATGGGATTGGTATTTTCCAAAGCATTTTCCATAGTGGTAAAATACTGTACCACATCATCCGGCCCCGTGCTTATAAAATCATCCTGTTGCGTTAAGTTGAAAACTGCCGTATCAAAACCTTCGTCGCATTCCAAAATGTCAGGCAAATTCGGAATGGGAGGGATGCTTTCAAACGTAATGGTCTGCGTAAAACTGTTGTTATCCTCCCGAAGTTCTTCTACGGCACCGTTACCGTTACCGTCATCATCTACTACAGTTGTGATGGTAAAAGTATTTGGCAAACTATCAGGCAAAAGGAGTTCAATTTCACCATTTTCACTGCCGCCAATTGGAATGTTTTGCTGTGTTTGTGAAAGTGCCAATAAAACACCGTCAGTATAAAACGCTATGGATGTATTGGCTGGTAAAGGTGCCGTGGCTTCCAAATTATAAACCGTAAATGGAAGTAGTAACTCCCTATCGCGACAGGCGGAAATTTCAGGAAGTTCAATCGTGGCATCGGGCAATGGGCAAGGGATAACTTCTACCGTAAAACTATCAATTAAAAAACAATCAGGGTTTGAAACGCGAATGTAGATAGTCTGGGGGTTTTCGGTATTCTGAAAGTTTTCGGGATCTGTAATTGGGTTTTCGTTGTTTTGTGCATCCGCTTCCGAAAAGTGAAAACTCAGTTCATAAATCGGGTCTATTTGTGAAGTGGCTTCCGTTAAATCAAAAAATTCCTCGCCTATAACATCACAGGTTTCCAAGTTTTGAAGTCCTGTGATTATAGGATTTACAAGCAGATGAATTGGCGCCTCGTCTTCGTTGTTTTCTTCATTAGTTTCTTGCACAATCCCAGTTCCGTTTCCGGTATCATCCACAACAGCTTTCAGAATAAAATCTGCTTCAATATTGTTTGGAACCGTAAATGTAATGGTTCCGCTTTCCTGTCCGTCAATAGGAATTGGCGCCACGGTAGCACTTTGCGCCACCAAGGTTTCATCCGCATAAAAAGCAATAGGCGTTTCGGCAGGCAAAACATCGGTACTGTTGAGGTTGTAAACTGTGTAATCTATTGTAAGTTCCCGATCGCCACACTCTGTCCCACCAATAATATTGTCAATAGAAATAGTGGCATCGGGAAGTTCGGTATTTAAAACGGTGATAATATTATTCACCATCACAAAATCCTGTCCGCTGGTAAGCTGGATTGTTGCTGAAGTATCGCCCGGATTTATAAAATTCGAAATGGGATACACGTCAATATCCATATTATAAAGTATATCGCTGCCCGTAAAACTGTTGGTGCCATTGAAGGCATTGTCGGGAGGATTTAGTGGTAGATTGCTGAGAATATTTCCATTGATGCGAAGGGTTTCGTTTACCGCAAGCCCGCGATCGCCTTCCCAAGCCAGAAAACCGATTTTAGCACCTTCGGTATCTAAAACCATCAAATTGTTCAAGGTTATATCCAAAGTTTGGTCAACCCGCGATACACTTTCCAAACCATCAAAAATATTTACTTGATTATTGGGAAGGGTTGCGTCCTCATAAACCACCGTCACCGCCCAACCGCCAAAGTTGGTGCCCGAGCCCGGCGGACTACAATATGCGGGAATTACAAGGGTAAGGTCTAAATCGGAAAGTGTGTAGTTGGCATTTCCTGTGGTTTGAACTTGTTCGGTAACATCTGCAAATGCTGAAAAATAAATATAATCCTGTCCGCCGCTGTTATAAGTTTCATTGAAGGTACGTTCCGCAGTGATTGGAATTTGGTTGAAAGTAACACTGAAATCCCCTGGGCCAGAACCTGCCCAATAGAGATAAGCGGCAACCACTTCTTGATTAGGCAGTAATTGAAAATCGGCACTACTGCTGGTAAGAATGAAGCATTGTCCACCTTGTCCATTTTCTTCAACATTTAATGTATTGCCGAAGGCAGTATAGTCATATTGACCATTGAATTGCCTAAAGAGTGAAATATCCTGAGAAAAAACTCCAGTGAAGAAAAATAAGCAGATTATGGAAAAAATATACTTCAAAAATGAGTTTTATGGATTGTCCGTTAAATATAGGAAAAAATGAAGTCATAACTCCATAAACATATCAACTCACTAAAGATCTCTTTTCTTTAGAATGGCGTAAGACCAATAAATAAAAAGGGAGGTCCAAATAAGAACAATCAACACATTGAGCCAAGTAACCTGATAGTCTTTTGTGAAATTTTCACCCAATTGATTGGCGGCAGATTGTATGGCGCCCAAGCGACTCATAGGTTCCTTGATAAGATTTGCCATTGCATTCAGCGGAAAAAAATGCGCAACATTGTCAGCAATTTCCGTGTCTTTAAAAAACTGCCATTTCATCAAACCATAACATAACCATTCTACAATTTGCCATACAATCAGAAAGCCAAGTGCGAAGGCGGAACGTTTCACCAAAACCCCAAGGAATAGACAGAAAGAGAAAAAGGCTACCAATTTTATAAAATAGGCGCCTATGTATTCCATATCGCTGAAAATGATTCCTATTTCATTGTAATCTGAAAAGAAAAGCCCCAAAATCAACGAGACACCAAAAATAAAAACCGTTGATATCACTGAGAAAAGCAAGACGGTCAAAAACTTTGAAAGTACAAATTCCTTTTTGCTAAGGCCGTCAATAAGGTTTTGTTTTAAAGTTCTATAACTGTATTCATTGCTCATCATGGAAACAATCACTATGGCCAAAAACAATTTCAAAATTGCTGCCACATAGGTATTGAAATGCCAGATATACGGAAAGTTGAAAATTCCCTGATCGGCAACCCGAAAGTGAAAATCACCAAAGTTAAACTCAATGGACGCAATTAGGGCGATAAAAGTGATTAGTACAAAATAAATTATGGAAATAACCTTTGCCGAACGGTTATAGCGCAGTTTCTGAAGTTCTATATTTAATAATCGTAGCATCGGGTGGTTAGTTTTGTTTGGTAAGTTCAAGGAATTGTTCTTCAAGGCTTTCCTTGCGTTTCACAAGGTGGCTAAGGGTGATGCCTTTTTCAAAAAGTAGTTTGTTCACTTCCGAAGCGTCCATGGGATTGTTGAGGTAAGCGATGATAAACTCGCCCTCGCGTTTTACGGTGCCAAAAGCGGGATTTCCTTCCAAAGCATTTTGCAACTTTTCCATATCGTTGCTCTGCATTGTTAAGAAACCGTGACTGGCGTTCATTCCGTCCACGCTGCCAGAATAGAGACTTACTCCTTTCCGAAGAATTACCACGTGCGTACAAACTTTTTCAACTTCATCCAACAAATGCGAAGCCAATAAAATGGTAGTTCCCTGTGAGGCGATTACTTTTATGATTTCACGAATTTGGTGTATTCCCTGCGGGTCTAAACCGTTGGTAGGCTCGTCGAGAATCAGTATTTCGGGGTCGTTCAGCAATGCCGAAGCAATTGCCAAACGTTGTTTCATTCCCAAGGAAAAAGTGCTGAACTTGCTGTCCTTTCTATCCAAAAGTCCTACGAGCTCCAGCTTTTCAGAAATCTTTTCTTCCGAAACTTCCTTTATTTTACAAACCAATTGCAGGTTTTGCACAGCGGTCATATACGGGTAAAAATTGGGGCGTTCAATAATGGCGCCTACTTTCTTTAATGCGTTGTGTGTATCGATGTTGCCATCAAACCATTTAAAATCGCCAGCGGTTTTATTTACCACATTAAGCACGATACCTAATGTTGTGCTTTTTCCACTGCCATTTGGGCCGAGGATGCCGTAAACGTTGCCTTTTTCAATAGAAAAGGAAAGATTGTCAACAGCGGTAAGCGAGCCAAATTTTTTGGTGAGATTGTTTATTGTGAGAATGTTTTCCACAGGATTGTTTTTGGCCCCGATAGCTATCGGGAGGTTGTTTGTATGACGAATGGGTTAGTGTTTTGTTACATTTTTGCGAAAAGTGAAAAGCGAAAAGCGAAAAGCGAAGAGCGACGAGGGATGGGGAAATTATTTAAGATGGATAATATTTGGTCTTAATATACTTCTTAAGTTGATTTTTAACTTTGTTCTTTGTTGTAGCCAGTTTTTTCTTTTTTATTCTTTCCCCAAGCAATAACTTTTACTCCTTTTGAGTATTGAATTTTGTCAGGTTCGTTTTTTATTAGTTTGTCAAATCTCGGATAATTAATTTCTAAATTCTTCAAGTCAATTTTACTAATTGGCCATTCTAAATGGTGAATTTCAAATTCGTTAATAGACGTTTCTGTATCTTGAAAAAGAGCGTATCTTTCGGTTAACCACTTTTCCAATTCTGTTTTCTCCTTAATTCCTTTTCCAATCTCAAACTGAATATTCAATTTGTCATTAAATTCCGAGTTATTAGATTCGTATTGGTTTTCAGTCCGTTTGATTTTTGAAAATCTATACGGAAGTTCAGACATTCCTTTCGCAATTTTACAAGACAAACTTTTTCCGCCTTCAATGCTCAAAAAATACACTCCAGTTTTGTTATTAGATTTTATATAAGTTCGGATATTAATTTCATCAAAATCCGAAATCGGTTGGAACGCTGGCAGGTTTTTCGGTCTTATCTTTTCCATAGTAAAAGCAACAACCGAAATCCAAGGTTTTCCGTCAAAAAGGTCAATTTCAAGTTCCTTTGGGACAAACTTTTTTAATTCGGATAATTCCACTTGCCAATGAAGAAATATTGCATTATTCCACTCTTGATAAAATTTCCAATTATAGGTCGGAATTTTCCAAGGTCTGTGTTTTGTGGTATTTAATATCTCACGGATTGTCATTTCTCAAATTGGCTACAAACATAGTTGTACCAGTTTTTATTCTTTTTTAAATATCATTGCATTTCCTTCGTCTGGGTCTCCAAATCCGAATATCAATTTATAAGGATACTTTTTATTCATTAAACCAACATTTTGAGATTCTTCGGGAAGTTGGTCAAAATTTATTCCCCAATGTTTTTTTAATTCTCCAGTTCCATCTCCAATTGAACCAACAGTAGTTTTATTCCATTTTCCAGAATTAGTAATCAATCCTGTAAAAGTTGGGTTCCAAGTCTCAAAAACTGGAAAATTAACAACTTTATAAGTTCCGTCTGATTTGATTTCTATTTTTGGTACTATTATTTGATTTTTTATAGAGTCTTTGAATTCGATAATATTATAGTCTACAGTTTGTTTTTCAAATACATAATTTCCGATTATCTCAGTTTCACTCGGTTCAGTCGTAGTGTATTTATGAGCATAAGGGTCGTATTGACAACTTACTATAAATATCATTATTAAGATTCCGAAGATTTGTTTTAATTTCTGCATTTCTTAAATGTCTTGTCCTGAAATATGGCTACAGGTTAAAATTGATTTACGCTGTTTTTAAATATACCATATTTGGGGTTTTGAAATTTAAAGATAAATGTAATCTTATTTCATTGTATAATTTAATTGCATTTT
>Ga0208013_1000107_pt1 | contig 67095 bp, 54 predicted proteins | sample 16_taG_FD_184091 | JGI IMG/M metagenome (GOLD analysis project Ga0208013, IMG submission 184091) | Marine viral communities from the Subarctic Pacific Ocean - 16_ETSP_OMZ_AT15313 metaG (SPAdes) (version 2) | ecosystem: Environmental > Aquatic > Marine > Oceanic | place: Pacific Ocean | collected...
CTTCAACGCTGGGTGGGAGCAACAACGTCTGACTTCGAGGAGTGCCTTCCAGATGTCTCATAAAAAATAACCGCGAGCCATGTCGCGGTTATTTTGCCAGCTTCGGAGGCTGTTTTCACACAGCCTCCATTAGGTCGCCTTTTTCGTATCCCCGGATGACCCGGGTCCGATCAAAAACCCGCCGTGATCACACGTCCAGGTTAGTCACTTCAAGCGCATTACTCTGGATGAACAAGCGCCGTGGCTCGACGTCATCGCCCATCAGGGTGGTGAAGATCTGGTCCGCCGCAATGGCGTCCTCGATGGTGACCTTCATCATGCGACGAGTCTCCGGATCCATGGTGGTTTCCCACAACTGCTCCGGGTTCATCTCACCCAGCCCCTTATAGCGCTGGATGTTCAGGCCGCGTTGGGCTTCCTTCATCAGCCATTCCAGAGCGCCCTCGAATGACAGCACCGCCTGCTTGCGCTCGCCACGCTGGATATAAGCGCCGTCTTCGATCAAACCGTCCAGTGTCTCACCCATCCTCGCGATGGCCGCGTAAGAGGACGACTCGAAGAACTCATGGCTGAACACGTGGTTATGGGGAATCCCGTGCACATAAATCACCACCTTCGGCAGGTAGAGATTGCGCTCGGTGTCCTTTTCCACCGAGAAGGTGTACTTGGTGCCGGTGCGAGTATCCAGCTGAAGGCCGTCACCCAGGCGAGCCACCCAACGAGCCACTTCTGCCTCTTCTTTGAGGTGTTCCGGCTTCAGGGTCACGTTATCCAGCATTTGTTGGAGTACCTTGGCCGGGTAGGCGCGGGACAGACGATCAATCATCGCCATCACCGCCTGGTAGTCCTTCACCATGGTTTCCAGAGCGGAATCCTTGATAGCCGGCGCTTCCGGATTGACATAGAGCTGGGCGCCTTCCAGGGCGGTCTGTGTCAGATACGCTTCCTTGGCTTTCTCGTCTTTCAGGTACTGCTCCTGCTTGCCACGCTTGACCTTGTACAGCGGCGGCATGGCAATGAACACATGGCCACGCTCAATGATTTCACGCATCTGGCGGAACAGGAAGGTGAGTAGCAGCGTACGGATGTGGGAACCGTCCACGTCCGCATCGGTCATGATAATCAGGGAGTGGTAGCGGAGTTTTTCCGGATTGAACTCCTCTCGCCCGATGCCGCAGCCCAGCGCAGTAATGAGCGTACCCACTTCCGCCGAGGACAACATCTTGTCGAAGCGGGCCTTCTCCACGTTCAGAATCTTACCCTTGAGTGGCAGGATGGCCTGTGTCTTCCGATCGCGCCCCTGTTTGGCACTACCACCGGCGGAATCACCCTCCACTATGAACAGTTCGGAAAGAGCGGGGTCTTTTTCCTGACAGTCCGCCAACTTGCCCGGCAGACCGGCAATGTCCAGCGCCCCCTTGCGGCGCGTCATGTCACGGGCCTTGCGGGCCGCTTCACGGGCGCGGGCCGCTTCAATCATCTTGTTGACGATCAGCTTGGCCTCGTTGGGCTGCTCCTGCAGGAAGTCCGCAAAGGATTGATACAACTCCTGCTCAACCGCGGTTTTGACCTCAGAAGAAACCAGCTTGTCCTTGGTCTGGGACGAGAACTTGGGGTCAGGAACCTTCACGCTGATAATAGCCGTCAGACCTTCCCGAGCGTCATCACCGGACGTACTGACCTTGGCCTTTTTGCCCAGGCCTTCGTGCTCAATATAGTTGTTGAGCGAACGAGTCAGGGCCGCACGGAACCCAGCGAGGTGGGTACCACCGTCGCGCTGCGGGATGTTGTTGGTAAACGTGTAGATATTTTCCTGGAAGGCATCGTTCCACTGCATGGCCACTTCCACCGCAATACCGTCTTCACGTTCCTTGATGAAATGAAACACGCGGTTGATCGGTGTCTTGTTGGAGTTCAGGTGCTCAACAAAGGCACGCAGGCCACCCTCGTATTCGAATACCTCTTCCTTGCCACTACGCTCATCCTGCAGGCGGATACGCACACCGCTGTTCAGGAACGCCAGCTCCCGCAGGCGTTTGGCCAAAATATCCCAGTGGAATTCAATGCTGGTAAACGTATCCGGGGATGGAATGAAGTGAACCTTCGTACCACTGGCGTCGGTGTCGCCAACCACATCGAGCGGCGCTTTTGGTACGCCGTTGTTGTAGGTTTGCTCGTAAACCTTGCCATCACGTCGAATGGTCAACGTAAGGGAGGAGGAGAGGGCGTTTACCACCGACACCCCAACACCGTGAAGCCCGCCTGAGACCTTGTAGCTGTTGTCATCAAACTTACCACCGGCATGGAGAACCGTCATGATAACTTCCGCAGCGGAGACACCTTCTTCCTTGTGAAGGTCGACCGGAATACCACGGCCGTTGTCCTTGACCGTCACCGATTCGTCCGGATGGATGATCACCCCGATTTCAGAACAGTGCCCAGCCAATGCCTCGTCAATGGAGTTGTCCACCAACTCGAAGACCATGTGATGCAGGCCCGTGCCATCATCAGTGTCACCGATATACATGCCGGGCCGCTTCCGAACGGCATCCAGTCCTTTCAATACCTTGATGCTTGAGGAGTTGTAGTTCGATTCACTCATTAGGGTACTCCTGAAGGGTGATTTCCCGGCGTGAAGCCATTGCCGCTGTTATTTTAGAGCGATGAAAGTGGATCATCCGGGTTCCTGTTCTTCCGTCAATTTGCCATGTTCCACGTGGAACAATCTGTATTCCGGCATGGTGTGCCGCCATAACTCATCCGGCCTGGGCGCCTCTATCGACGTCACAAACACCTGACATCGTAATTCGTAGAGCTTTTGGGCAAGCATGGCCCTGTGGACGACATCCAGCTCTGCATTGATATCGTCCAGCAAAAAGGTAACCTGCTTTCCAAGATCGCTTAGCACCATGCCTTGCGCGATCTTCATCAAAATGACCAACGTCTTTTGCTGGCCCCGGGAGAAAGTCTCCGCCACCGGCCTTCCCTGGTATCGCAAGCGGATGTCAGCCCGATTGGGACCGTACAGGGTATGGCCCATTTTTTGTTCCTGCTCCCGGTGGGAACGTAGTACCTCGACCAGGGGTTGGCTGGCGTCCCAGCCAACGTAATAGTCCGGCTTGAGCCCATCAACCCAGGGGGCGTCTATCTCACCGAGTAAACTGTAAAAAGCCTTGGTAAAGAGCCGAAAGGTTTCGTTCCGGGCTTGCGTCAGGCGCTCTGCCAACTCCGTGTACTGGGAATCCCAGACCTTCATCAGAGCGTCGTCTATTCTACCATTTCTCAGGATCTGATTCCGCTGTGACGTCACTCTTTGACACTGCTGCCACAACGAAGCAAACGAAGGTTCCACGTGGAACACTGCCCAATCGAGAAACTGCCGGCGTTTTCCGGGCCCGCCGGCAACAATATCAAACACCCCCGGATCGATAACCGAGACGGGCAGATGCCGGGCAAGCGAAGACAGGTTACGAACTGCTTCCCCATCCACTCTAAGCGTGGTTTCTTTAGCGGTCACATCCCTGGAGATGCCCACACGATGGTTAAGCTCTCCAACTGATGATTGTTCCCCTCCCGACATTCCCTGATCCAGGCCACCGAACACCGTCAGTTTGTGTTGGCCGTGGCTAACCACCGCCTGATGTCTACTTACCCGGAATGAGCGGCCAAGCCCCAGGTAGCCAATGGCTTCCAGAACGCTGGTTTTTCCACTGCCGTTGGCGCCATATAACAAATTAATGGAAGGTGAGAAACTGACCGGCGCAGGCGAGAGATTGCGGAAATGTTCCGATTGAAGTTTAACAAGCGCCATAGGTCACGATAGGTTATTAACCAGCAGGAGACGGGGACAAAAAAGGCAGCGTGCCTTACCGACAACGCTGCCCCAGTGTACAAAACCTCGCGGGTGAACGCGATTAATGCAGCATGTTCAACCGCTCGTCCATGAAGACATCCATTTCCGGCGCCAGTATGTGAACGTAACGGTCGAAATACAGGAACTGTTTCAGCAAGAGCGCAAACTCTCTTGGAAAATGCAGCCCGTGGCCCTCACCAATCCGTACCATATCCATCAGGATGTTGTTCACGTCATCCTCAGCTTGTTCAGCCTGATACGGCACTTCATCCGGCACCATGGTGTCCATTTGCTGGTAAAGGCGCCGCAGGTCGGCTGCCAGTTCAGCCACCTGAACCTTTTGATGGGTGATACCGATACGAATCATCGCGTCGGCCATGCCTTCAAAATTGCCGACCATGACCGTTGAAATAAAATCGCTGACGGCCTGCCAGGTATCCGGACGGATGCGTCCGACAATACCGAAATCAATAAAACCAACCCGGCCATCTTTCAACACCATCAGATTGCCCGCATGAACATCGGCATGGAAAAACTCACACTGAGTGAGGCTGGAAAACCAGGTGTTCATTGCCGTAATCAGCGTGCGCTCCGGATCCCGCGCGTAACCCCGGATGCTTTCAAGATCCGTCAGAGGTACACCGTGGAAACGCTCCATGGTAAGAATGCGACGAGTACTGCAGCTTTCGTAGACCCGTGGCACGGTAGCATCTTCATTGTGGGTGTTATGGAGAAATTCCCGGAACACCTTAAGGTTGTTCGCTTCCTTGATGAAGTCGCATTCCTCCAGCATGGTGCGCTGGATTTCCTCCACGATTCCGGACAACGAAGTCCAGGATAGTTTGGGCGCCAGAGTCTCCAGAATTTTCGCGGACAGGTACAGGAAATTGAGATCCGTCAGCAGAATGTTTTCCACACCCGGCTTTTGCACCTTGATCACCACATCCTCACCAGTAACCAGCTTTGCGGCGTGAACCTGTGCAATCGATGCCGACGCCAAAGCCACCGGGTCAATGTCAGAGTAAACGTCTTCGATTGGTCGGCCCAGTTCGTCCCGGATAATTTTCCGGATCACACTGAATAGCAGGCTTGGGGTACGGTCCAGACAGTATTGGAATTCCTCCACGTATTCCTTGGGGAAAAACGTGGGGGAGCTGGCAATAAACTGGCCGAGCTTGATGTAGGTGGCACCCAGGGATTCAAACGTCTGCCTGAGCAACCGCGGTGCGGGCGGGCGGTCGCCCCGCACCCAATTCACTCCAGCGCGTCCCAACACCGATACGGTCTGACCGATTCGAAAGGCACCCTTGAGGCTGTTCGTCACCGTTCCCATCACTCTCTTCCTTACTGATCCGGTAAATATCTGGCGGCCACAACCAATCCGGCGGACCTACAGCCGCATCGGCATGACGACATAGAGGCAGCGATTGTCGTTCTCGGCCTCAATCAACGCACTGCTATTGGGGTTCGCCAGGGTTATCTTGACCTGATCCTCATCCAGCGCGTTCATCACATCCACCAGGTAGCCTACATTAAAGCCAATCTGAAGTGATTCGCCCTGATACTCGACCGGCAGCGCGTCTTCGGCCTGTTCCTGATCAGGGTTGTTGGCAAATACCTGCAACTCGTTGGGCGCCAGGTTCAGGCGTACGCCACGGATGTTTTCATGGGATAGAATGCCGGCGCGCTGGAGTGTGTTCTTGAGGGTAGCGCGATCCGCCAGGACAACTTTATCCCCACCGCGGGGAATTACCCGGTTATAGTCCGGGAACTTGCCTTCGATCAACTTCGAGGTAAAGGTATAGGAGCCTACCGTCGCGCGCAGATGATTGTCTCCGATCACCAGGGTCACCGGGGTTTCCACATCATCCAGCAAGCGCGCCAGTTCCAGCACCCCCTTACGCGGCACGATCACTTGGCGGGGTTCCGGGCAGCCGGTGGGCAAATCAAAATGCGCCATGGCCAGGCGATGGCCATCAGTAGCCACGGTGCGAACGTGATCCTTGTCGACTTCCAGCAACAGCCCGTTCAGGTAATAGCGAACATCCTGTTGAGCCATTGCAAAAGCAGTGGCGTCGAACATTCGGCTGAGTTCTTTCTGGGGCAGTTCCAGGCCGAAACTTTCCGCATCATCCTCAACGTTGGGAAAATGCTCCGCCGGCAAGGTCGACAGCGTAAAGTGGCTGGCGCCACAACGCAGATGCAGGCGATCGCCCTCCAACGCCAACTCGATAGGCGCCTCATCACCCAACGCCCGGCAAATATCAGACAGTTTCCGCGCCGGAACTGTAATGCGGCCAGGCTGGTCAACGTGCACCGGTGACACCCGGCCCACCAGTTCCACTTCCATATTGGTACCAGTCAGCGTGAGGGTATTATCCTCGGCCACCAGCAACACGTTGGAGAGAACGGGCATTGTCTGTTTTCGCTCCACCACACCGGCAATGGACTGAAGGGGGGTGAGCAGAGATTCTCGGCTGATCGTCAGTTTCATGGCACTCAGCATTCTTTTATTGGAAGGTGAATGTGTATTGGCTGCCGCTAACCCGGTCAGGTTGTCAGTAGCCGCATAAAGTTCTGATAATCCTCTCGGATGCCAGGATCCGTTTCCTGCAGCTCTACAATCTTTTTGCAGGCATGCAATACCGTGGTGTGATCACGGCCACCAAACGCATCGCCAATTTCCGGCAGGCTGTGATTGGTCAACTCCTTGGCCAGGGACATGGCAACCTGTCTTGGCCGGGTCACAGTGCGGGTACGCCGTTTTGACAACAAATCGGCCACCTTGATCTTGTAGTATTCCGCCACCGTGCGCTGGATATTATCGATGCTGACCTGCTTTTCATGCAGCGCCAACAGATCCTTGAGGCTTTCCCGGATAAACGGCGGGGTGATCTCCGAACCAGTGAAGTGAGCATTCGCTATCACCAGGCGCAGCGCCCCTTCCAGCTCACGAACGTTCGATCGAATTTTTTGGGCGATGAAAAACGCCGCCTCGCTGCTGAGTTTGACGTTCACCTGCTCCGCCTTTTTCATCAGGATGGCGACCCTGGTCTCCAGCTCCGGTGGCTCTACCATCACGGTCAGGCCCCAGCCGAAACGGGATTTAAGGCGCTCTTCCATATCCACAATTTCTTTCGGAAAGCGGTCACAGGTCACAATAACCTGCTGTCCGCCTTCCAGTAACGCATTGAAAGTATGGAAGAATTCTTCCTGGGAGCGCTCCTTGCGGGCGAAAAACTGAATATCGTCTATCAACAATGCGTCCACAGAGCGGTAATAGCGCTTGAACTCATTGATGGCGTTTAACTGAAGTGCCTTCACCATATCCGCCACAAAACGCTCGGAGCGAAGATAGGCCACCTTGGCTCTCGGGTTGCGCCGTACAATGTCATTACCAATGGCATGCATCAGGTGGGTCTTACCCAGCCCCACACCACCATACAAAAACAGTGGGTTATAAGCTCCACCAGGGTTCTCCGCCACCTGCATCGAGGCCGCCCGGGCCAACTGGTTCGATTTACCCTCCACAAACGTGTCAAAGGTAAAGCCTTCGTTCAGGAAACTCTGGTGCTTGATGTCACCCTCAACCTGAACCGAACGTCGTTCGCTGGTGCTCTTGGCCTTCACCGAAGGCGTGGTCACTGTGGCCGCAACGCCTTTCTCTTCTTCCGTTACCCGGCTACCCGCTTCCTCCTGTTCGGCGGCCACACCACTGACCGCGTTCTCGGAACGGACCACCAGGTCAGATGACCGTGGCGCGGAACCCACCTTCATATCAATCCGAGGTGCCTGGCCACCGTGCAGATCCTTCAGGACTTCTTCAATTCTTCTGAGGTATTTTTCGTTCACCCAGTCCATGACGAACCGATTGGGTGCGAACAGCATCAACTGACCCTCGCGGTGATCCGACTGCAAGGGTCTAAGCCAGGTGTTGAATTGCTGGGCGGGAAACTCGTCCCGGAGTACTTCCAGACACTGATGCCATATGTTGTTCGGCACGACAGTCTTGCCTCCGATGCCTCAGAAATTTCTCGTCACGGATCTCCATGACCCGACGAAAGAGATGACCAAGGATTCTAACCTGAGGGCCTCCCGAGTGAAAGAGCCAAACGCATTTAATAAACAGCCTGTGGAAATTTATTTTCTTTTATTTCAATTTTTTACAGACTTACCTACAGGCTTGTGTACAGAAATATCATGCAGAAAAAGTTACCCACAGACCTGTGTGTACAAAGCGCTCTCAACCCTGTGGACGACACCCCGATGTTCGGTGGATAAATCGCGATCTGAGCAAACCTCCAACTTACCCACATTTCCTGCCTCGGATATACACAGGCCTCATCCCCACTTCTCAACCACTTTATGAACCATCCAATCCACTGTTTCCAAATCAATTCCATCGGTTTTCCACAGAAAAAGGCCTGCCTAATAACAGTAATAATAATCCTTAAAGAGAATACAAAAAGACCTAATGAATTTATTACCTGAACCGTGAATCAGCGGAGATGGAAATAACCCGACACTGGTCTCGAATAACCATTGAATTCCACCGCCACATTGCATAGAATGCCGCTCCTGTTTTGGCTGTTCATTTTCCAGCCAACGATTGAATTTCCAACATCTGTAATGTGAGACCGACACCATGAAAAGAACGTTTCAACCAAGCGTACTGAAGCGTAAGCGCGTTCACGGTTTCCGTGCCCGCATGGCAACCGCCAACGGCCGTAAGGTAATTTCCCGTCGTCGCGCCAAGGGCCGTGCCCGTCTGTCTGCATAAGACATTGACCGCCTGATGAAGGCTTTGACCTTTCCAAAATCGTCCCGGCTGCTCAAGCCATCCGATTACGGCAAAGTCTTCGATGACGTACAGTTAAGGGTTCCGCACCGACATTTCCTGATCCTGGCCACACCCAATACTCTGGGGCACGCCAGGATTGGGTTGGTGTTTTCAAAGAAGAATCTCAAACTGGCTGTACAACGAAACCGCGTTAAACGCCGGGTTCGGGAAACCTTCAGGCACGAACGGGAATACCCTGCCCTGGACATCGTGGTTCTTGGACGGCGAGGATTGACGGAGCTTGATAATGCCGCGCTCAATGCTACCCTGACGGAGCTCTGGGCACGCCTCAGGAAGAAAAACCGCCAGCTCCAGAAACCAACCACATCGGAACTTTCCGGTACCGGCAAAGGAACGGGTTAATGCGCAAACTGCTGCTCCTGCCCATCCGAGTCTACCAGTACGCGATCAGCCCGATGATGGCCAGTCATTGCCGTCACTACCCCACTTGTTCCCAATACGCTGTCGAAGCCATCACCGCCCACGGCGCCATTAGAGGCCTTTTTCTTTCGGTCAAACGTCTAATGAGGTGTCATCCATGGGCAAAAGGCGGGTATGATCCCGTTCCGGGCACTGACGTTCGCACTGAGGTAGTACCTTCCATCTGCTGCGGGCCGGCCAGCCAAACCCATAACGCTAACCAGACCAAACAGTAAGTTTATGGATATTCAACGCATTGTATTATTTGCCGGCCTTGCCATTGTCAGTTACATGATGGTGCTTGCCTGGAATGAAGACTATAACCAGCCGCAGACCCAACCCGCTACGGAACAGGCCAGTACCAGTACCCAGCCTGCATCGACGGATGACATGACTCTCCCGAGCGAGAGCGCCAGTGGCCCGGATACCTCAAGCGAAGAATTCACCACTCCGGAAGGCGATGGCCAGACAATCTCGGCCTCGGAGACATCCTCCGTTTCTGCCAGTGATCAACTCATCACCGTGCGTACCGATGTCTACGAACTCAAGATCGACCGTGTAGGCGGTAATCTGATTGAAAGTTCTCTGTTACAGCACGACCGGTCCCTCGACAGTGAAGAATCACTGAGGCTGTTGACCAATACCAGCAAGCGCACCTACATCATGGAAAGCGGGCTGATCGGCCGCGATGGCATTGACAGCAAACGCAACGGCGGCGCTCCGGTCTACAACGCGTCGGCGTCAGAATACGAACTCCAGGAAGGCGAGAATACACTGACGGTCGATCTCACCTTCACCACGGACAACAATGTCGAAATCACCAAACAGTATCTGTTTAGCCGTGACAGCTATGAGATTGATGTTCGTTATCAGATCAACAACCAGTCCGATAGCGTCTGGCAGGCAAACATGACGGGCAAGATTGTCCGTGATCAGGCACCGGACCCAACCGCCCAGAACAGCCTGGGCATACGTGCTTTCCTGGGCATGGTGGTCAGTTCGCCAGAAGATCCTTACGAGAAGTTCGACTTTGACGATCTCTCCGAGAACCCGATCAACCAATCAGTGACCAATGGCTGGCTGGCCTTCCTCCAGCATTACTTCCTGGCGGCCTGGGTGCCCGAACGTGATCAACCGGCCCAGTTCCAGTCCACTCGTCGTGGCCCGCTCTATGTCATGGGCTTTGTGTATCCCGCGACCGTCGTGGAGCCAGGTCAAACCAGCGAAGTGTCCGCCAAGGCCTATGTCGGTCCAAAGATCATTGAGCGCCTTGAGAACGTTGCCCCGAACCTCGACCGGACGGTTGATTTCGGCTTCCTGTTCTTCATTGCCCTGCCGTTGTTCATTATTCTCGACTGGTTCCACGGGCTGGTTGGCAACTGGGGTGTGGCTATTATCCTGCTGACAGTCCTGGTCAAGGCGGTGTTCTTCAAACTGTCGGCGACCAGTTACCGGTCCATGGCAAGAATGCGTGCGGTGGCTCCCCAGCTGACACGGTTGAAAGAACTGTATGGCGACGATCGCCAGCGCATGTCCCAGGAAATGATGGCGTTGTACAAACGGGAGAAGATAAACCCGTTGGGTGGCTGCCTGCCGATACTGGTACAGATGCCGGTCTTTATATCCCTGTACTGGGTGCTGTTTGAAAGTGTCCAGCTGAGACATGCCCCCTTCATGCTGTGGATCCAGGATCTGTCGGTCATGGACCCCTATTTCATCCTGCCCATCCTTATGGGTGCCAGCATGATGTTGCAGATGAGTCTGAACCCGACACCACCGGACCCGATGCAGGCGAAGATCATGAAGCTGATGCCGCTGATCTTTACCGTGTTCTTCCTCTGGTTCCCGGCAGGCCTGGTTCTGTACTGGTTGGTCAACAACATCCTCTCCATCAGCCAGCAGTGGTACATTACCCGCAAGATTGAAGCGGAAGTTGCGGCCAAGAAGAGCTGACCGGTCATCCAACGGTTCCAGTGATTGCGGAGGCTCCTTTTGGGAGCCTCTGTTATTTCAGGGGGCCCAAGGGGAAAGGGGAAAGGGGAAAGTAACGATGTTTTATGCCACCGATACCATTGCAGCAATTGCCACGGCCCCGGGCCAATCCGGGGTGGGTATTGTTCGGGTATCTGGCCCGCAGGCAACGGCCATTGCACGCCAGATGCTGGGGTTCGAGCCCAGGCCGCGATACGCACACTACGGGCCGTTCCTGGACACTCGGGGGGAACTGATCGACGAAGGTATCGGGCTGTATTTTCCCAATCCCCATTCGTTTACCGGCGAGGATGTGTTCGAGCTCCAGGGCCACGGTGGCACCGTTATTCTGGACCTGCTGTTGAGAACGGTGTGCGAACTTGGCGCTCGCCTGGCCCGGCCCGGTGAATTTTCAGAACGGGCTTTCCTGAACGACAAACTGGACCTGACCCAGGCCGAAGCCATCGCTGACCTGATTGAAAGCAGTTCGGAGCAGGCAGCGCGCTGCGCGGTGCGTTCCCTGCAGGGTGTATTTTCCCGCAGAATCGACGCTCTGGTTGAAGCTGTTACCCACCTACGGATTTATGTCGAGGCTGCGATCGATTTCCCGGAAGAGGAAATCGATTTCCTGGCTGACGGCAAAGTGGCGAACGACCTGCAGCTCATTATCCAGGACCTGGATGTTATCCTTGAGGAAGCCCAGCAAGGCACCATTCTAAGAGATGGTATGAAGGTGGTGATTGCCGGGCGTCCCAATGCTGGCAAGTCCAGCCTGCTCAATGCCCTGGCGGGACGGGAGGCGGCCATTGTGACCGCAGTTGAAGGCACCACCCGGGATGTATTGCGCGAACACATCCACATTGATGGCATGCCCCTGCACATCATCGATACCGCCGGCCTGCGGGACAGCCCCGACGAAGTGGAACAGATCGGGATCGCCAGGGCCTGGGACGAGATTCGTCAGGCCGACCGTATACTGTTGATGGTGGATGCAACCACCACACCGGAAACCGAACCCCATCAATTATGGCCGGACTTCATCGACCAGTTACCGCCCGGCGCCCCCCTGACCGTCATCCGCAACAAGGTGGACCTGACTGGCGAACCTGCGGGCATCGAGCAACTGGACGCCAGTGCCGCACCGGTGGTGCGCATTGCGGCCAAGTCAGCGGACGGTCTGGAAGTACTGCGCGATCATCTGAAGCAGTGCATGGGATTTGCCAGTACCACCGAAGGCGGCTTTATCGCCCGGCGTCGTCACCTGGATGCCCTTGAGCGGGCCCGCGTTTCCCTGCTGCAGGGCGAGGATCAGTTACAGGGCTACGGCGCGGGTGAACTGTTGGCAGAGGACCTTCGTGCTGCCCAGGATTCTCTGGGGGAAATCACTGGTGTAATGACGCCTGATGACTTACTGGGGAAAATCTTCAGCAGTTTTTGCATCGGCAAATAAGCCTCGAAAGAAACGGTTTGAACCTGTCTTCTTCCGTGTAAAACTAGTTGCTTCATCGACTGTTGAAAACGGCTAGTGAGTGTAGATGTATCGTCCGTATTCCTGTCTTCTGATTTTGCTCTTTTTAAGCGGATGCGCAAGCGTCGACGGTGATCGCTTGTCCAAGGCGTCTTCGGATTTGCTGGAACGAACCGGGCAGGTGATGAAGAAGATCGTTAACCCGCAAACGCCGAATCCCTACCACCGGGAACAGCAGGCGTTGTTTGACCAGCCGTACATCGACCCGCTGACGGAATACCTTGCTGAGCACCGCGGCGATCCATCCCGCGTTTCTGTACTACATAACGTGGAACGGGAAAGGGATCTGCGTTGTGAAGCCATTGCAGAAGAGTACGCCAATAAGCCGGCGACCAACGCAATGCTTCGGCGCTATCAAGCCGGCTACCGTTACTCATGCCCGGGCGAGGTTGCCGCCTTTGCGGAGCGCGTGAAGCAGCAGTCGTCGACACCGGAACCCGAACCTCGTGCTGAGCCGGAGCCAGCCACGGTAGACGTTGCCGATGAAAGCCGCGTTTCCAACCAGGCCCTGAGTGACTGCTATCTGTTGATGGCCATTCGCAATTACAGTGAAGCCAGAGAAGCCTGCCAGGGTCCGGCTGACAACGGCGACGTGCGCTCGCAGACCAATATGGCCATTATTTTCCATGCCTTTGAAGACTACGCCAGTGCACGGGTATGGGCCGAAAAGGCGGCGCCTGCCTCTGGCGAAGCCGCGTTTCTGTTGGGCCAGATGTACGCCACCGGACGTGGTGTCGGGCAGGATATGGATCAAGCCGTTTATTGGTACACTGAGGCTGCCAAGCGGGGCCACAAGCAAGCACAGGCAGCGCTGGACCGGCACCTTGAAGACCTCCCTGCCGGAGACACCTGACTCACTGCCCGAGGATATCCGTAATGCCGGGGATACTTCCCAGCCGCCTGACTCGTCGGAAAACCCCGTCCTCACGCCAATCCATCATGTGGATGCTGGGTTTGTTATTACTGGTGTTTGTTGTCGGAATGCTTCTGTTATCCAGCCTGAATCTCAGTTACTCACGGGATGCCCTCTCCGAGCTTCGGAGGCAACAGATCAATGAGGTGGTGGGTGCAGGACTGTCGCGCATCAATGCCCGTCAATCCGCTTTGGCAAGCTACACCATTACCCTCGCCAACGTTGGTGAGAGTTTCCACGAGATGGTCGAGAGTGGGATGTCCGGTCGTGCTCTGTCTATAGTGCGTGGGAGCCTGGAGCACACCTTGAACGCCCATTTGCAGGATTTCGAGGGAGCGGCGGGTGCCGGGCTCTGGTTTGAGCCGGGCGTGTTATCAGAAACAGGCACCAGCTATATGCCCTACTTTCTGCAGGGTAGCGACGACAACACACTGACAAGGCTGGATACCGAATCCCGCTTTGACCACTATCGCAACGCTCCCTGGTTCAATCGCACACTGGAGCAGGAATGGACGGCCGATCCCGACAATTCCGGACATGTGTACTGGTCGCCGGTGTATTTCGATCTCAATACTGAACGAGCGGTGCTGACGCTCGCCAGTCCTATGTACGATCGTGACGGCAACCTGCTGGGCATGGCTACAACGGCCTGGGGCGCGGACCAGATCATTGATGTTGTCAGTCGCATCACCGTCACCCAACACAGTTTCGCGTTCCTGAACGACCGCAACAATCGCAATCTGTCGAGCCTCAGTCAGGGGAAAGACACCCGCAGGGAGCAGGCCCTGATTGATGCCATCCTGGCGCTGGATCTTGGTGCTGATGTTGACTCAGCACGGTCCTTGGGCGAGGTCGGGGAACTGACCACTCGAGGCCTCTCGGCGGGCAATGAAGACTATGAGCTTTACTATGCCGCCACCGCTGGGGGCATGGTGTACGGGGCCGGCGTTCCGCGAAATGAGATCAATGCCGTGCTGCTGCCGATGGAGCGCACCAATTACCGGATTCTCGTCGGTACCGTGTCGGCGATGCTGATCCTCAGCCTGTATCTGCTGTACCGGATTATCCAGCTGATTCGGGAATTGCAGGCGTCCTATACCGACGACCTTACCGGTCTCCCGAACCGTGTCCGTTTGTTGCGGGATCTCCAGAACCGCCAGGCAGCCGCGTTGCTGATCATCAATCTGGACCGCTTCAACCAGATCAACAGCTTGTTCGGTAATGTCTGTGGCGACCATGTGCTTTTGGCGGTTGCCACACGATTGACCGCGTTCAGCCGCGATCATAACCGCGAGATTTTTCGGGTATACCGTCTTCCTGGTGATGAATTTGCTGTCCTGGCACCGTCAATGGCGCCGGAAGTGGCTCACCAGCTTGCTGTCCAGGTCCGGCATCTGGTTACTGGCGACCGGGTATATTGGCAGGAACAGCGCCTGTCGGTGGATGTCAGTATTGGCATTGCGCTTCGCAGTAACCGGAAGCCGGAAGATGCCGCCGATCAGTTGGTCAGCCAGGCAAAAGTGGCGGTATTACAGGCCCGGGAAACAGGGCGCCACCATCTGTTGTATGACCCGGCCGTAGGGGTTGAGGAAAACTACGAAAACAATCTGTACTGGGCCAATCGCCTGAAAGAAGCCATTGACCATGATCGCCTGGTGCCGTGGTTTCAGCCGATCCACGATAACCAGAGCGGCCGTATCTCCAAGTACGAGTGCCTGGTGAGGATGGTGGAGCCGGATGGCAGCGTGATCAGTGCTGGCCGCTTTATGGACATCGCCAATAAACTGCGGCTGAACCGACGAATCACTGAACTGATGATTGAGAAATGTTTTGCCTGTTTTACCGGGCGCGACGACGAGTTTTCGATCAACCTCTCCTACGGTGACATCACCGAGCCGGAGACCGTCGCTCAGATCCTCTCCGCCATCGAAACCTCAGGCATTGGTGATCGCGTTATCTTCGAGATCCTGGAATCGGATGGTATTACCAACTACGACGACATCCGCACGTTCATCGAACAGGTCAAACCCTATGGTTGCCGTATTGCCATCGACGATTTCGGCACTGGCTACTCCAATTTTTCCCACCTGCTGAGCCTGAACGTAGACTTCATCAAGATTGATGGCAGTCTGATTCGCAACCTCCATGAAGATCAAACCGCGTTCCTGGTGACCAGTGGCATCGTTCAGTTCGCCCGCAGTCTGGACATTCAAACGGTGGCGGAATTTGTCCACAACGAGCCGGTTCAGGCAAAGGTAAGGGAGTTAGGGATCGACTTTTCACAGGGCGAGTACGTCAGCATGCCGGTGCCGGCCCCCGGGTCTGCTGACTAGGCAGATGCCGGTTCATTCCATTACGAAAACACACATTTTTATTGTCAAATACCGTGAAAACCTGGGGTAGACTCCGGCGACACAGAGAATGACAGACCGTGACATCAGCTCATGGCGACCACGCATATCAAGGAGATAAACCGTGCGGAACCTGCCAGTGTTCTTACTCGCTGCCCTCGTCTTGATGACGGGTGTTTCCAGCGCCCAGGCTTCAGACAAGCTGTATCTGTAGACCGAAAACTTCCCCCCGTACAACATGAGCGCTACCGGCCGGGCGTTCGAGCATAACGGCACCAACATTGATGGTCTGTGCACGGAAATGGTCAAGGCCATCCTGAACAACACCGATCTGGATTACGTGATCAAACTGCGCAACTGGGATTACGGTTACAACCGGGCACTCAGCAAGCGTAACCACGGTATTTTCTGCACCACCTACACGGAGTCCCGCGCACCGCGTTTCAAATGGGTTGGCCCGCTGACCCGGAACCTTTGGACCATTTTCGCGCCGGCGGGTACAAACCTGCAGATTGATAAGCTTGAGGACGCCAGGGGGCTGCGTTTTGGCGGCTATCGCAATGACGTGATGACCGAATACCTGCTCGAGCGCGGCTACGAAGTGTCCACTCTGGACAGCGATGACCTCAACCCGAAACGCCTGGAGCTCGGCCAGATTGACCTGTGGATCGCAGACCGCCTGGCCGGCCCTTATTTTGCGTCCCAGCAGAACGTTGAGGGACTGGACCCGGTTTACTCGTTTAACGACACTGAGCTTTTCCTGGCCATCAACCTGGATACCCCGGATGCCACGGTTGAGAAGCTCAAGGCCGGACTGGAAAAGGTCCATGAGTCCGGCATGTTCGAGGCGATTGAAACGAAGTACGGGCTTTAAGTCGACTTCAACCGGTTCTCTGCACCTCCCGGGCATCAACGGCCTGCAGGGCGGAGGTGTCGGAGCGATTGCCAAGAAACCCAGGCCTCGGTTTGTTACCACAGAATGGTTGGGTTAGCTGGTTTTCCACGCTGTTGTACACAAAGAAGAGGTTGCTCCTGGGCCAGGGTGACATGTTGGCGTTGGATGCGTGCAGTGTGTTGCACTCGAAGATGATCAACGAGCCAGCCGGGCCGGTGGGCGCCTGGATACCGTGCTGGTCGATCATCCGGTCAAGGTCCTTGTCAGAGGGAACGCCAAGCTCCTGTTTTTTCAGCGACGACTGGTAGTTGTCTTCTGGCGTGCGGCCCACACAGGGAATAAAGGTTTTGTGGGAGCCGGGTACCAGCATCAGAGGCCCGTTGAACGGCGTGTTGTCGGTTAGGGCGATGGAAAAACTGACCGACCGCATGCGCGGCATGCCATCCTCGGCGTGCCAGGTTTCGAAATCCGAATGCCAGTCAAAGCCTTTACCGTGGAAGCCGGGCTTGAAGTTGATCCGGGATTGGTGGATGTAGGCGTCGCTGCCCAGCAACTGGTGCACCATGGCGAGTATGTGCGGGTCCCGGGTCAGCCAGTCGAAGCGGTCCGACAGCTCATGAATACCGAAGATCGAACGTATTTCCTGCTTGCCCGGCTCGGTGATGGTGCCTTCAGATTGCAGGATACTCTGATCGTTCTCGTAGGCACGCAGGTCTTCACGGAATTTGCGCACGGTGGAAGGGCCCAGGAACTGGTTGAACACCAGAAAGCCGTCGCGTTCGTATTGCGCCAATTCGGTCTCGCTCAGGGGACCGTCCTCGCGGTCTTTGCCCTGGCTATGTACCGCCGGATCAAGCCGTTGGAAACTGTCGCTAGGCCGTTCAAGGCGGGTTGGGTAAAAGTCGTCAGAACGAGTTTCCATATTCGAACCTCCTCTTTTTTTTTACCACGCGGAGCCCGAAGAGCCGTCTGAGCTCCTGTCATCGGATACAGTGTGAATCTCTGGAAGGGCCGGGCGGATGCCGGCAGAAGAAGAGTATGGGCAGGGCTGAAAATTTCAACCCCGCCGTCAGGAGGGCGGGTGCCTCAGTCGGTAAAGGCCATGTGTTCGGCGTCCAGCTGCATCAGGCTGCGGGTGGGACTGAGCATACTGGTGGCGTGTGCCTGGGCGCGAGGCAACAGGCGTTCATAATAGAATTCCGCCGTGGCCAGTTTGGCACGGTAGAAGTCCTCCGAGTCGTCACCACCCTTGTCCAGTTTGTCTGAAGCAACCGCCGCCATCCTCGCCCACATGTAGGCCATGGTCACGTAGCCGCTGTACATCAGGAAGTCGTTGGCAGCGGAACTCACCACATCGCGGTCCTTGCGGGCGGCCAGCATCAGCCGCACCGTGAGCACGTTCCACTGTGCGGTAAGCTTGAGCAACTCCACGGAGAAAGGCCGTACCCGTTTGTCGGTCAGGGTCTTGCGGGCAAAATTGGCGACCTTGAGGGTGAACTCCCTGACCGCCCCGCCCTGAGTCATCAGCAGTACCTTGCGGCCCAGAAGGTCCAATGCCTGGATACCGGTGGTCCCTTCATAGAGCGTGGCAATGCGGGTGTCGCGGACAATTTGCTCCATGCCGTGCTCGCGGATATAGCCGTGGCCGCCGAACACCTGTACCCCCAGGTTGGCGGCTTCGTTGCCCAGCTCGGTCAGGAAGCCTTTCAGAATGGGGGTCAGAAAGCCCAGCCTGTCATCGTAAGCATCCGCTTTCTTCTCATCACCAGCGGTGTGGCCTTCCACCATGTGGTCGGCCAGCCGTGCGGCGTAGTACAGCATTGCACGCCCGCCTTCGGCGATGGCTTTCTGGGTCAGCAGCATGCGGCGGACATCGGCATGGTGAATCAGGCTGTCGGCCACCTGGTCGGGTTCTTTCTTACCCGACAGGGCGCGCATGGAGCGGCGTTCCCTGGCGTAATCCAGCGCCCACTGGTAGGACAGTTCCGCCGGGCCGACACCCTGGATGGCAGTGCCGATCCGCGCGGTGTTCATGAAGGTGAACATGCAGTTCAACCCTTCGTTCTCCGGGCCGATCAGGAAACCGGTGGCATCGTCGAAGTTCATCACGCAGGTGGCTGAGGCCTTGATCCCCATTTTCTTTTCCAGGCTGCCACAGGTCACGCCATTGGCTTCGCCAACGCCACCGTTCCCGTCGGGCAGGAACTTGGGCACGATGAACAGACTGATGCCCCGGGTGCCTTTCGGGGCATCCGGCAAACGGGCCAGCACAATGTGAACGATGTTCTCGGTCAGGTCATGGTCACCGGAGGAAATGAAGATCTTGGTACCGGAGAGCTTGAAGCTGCCGTCTTCCTGCGGGACCGCTTTGGTTTTCACCTGTCCCAGATCGGTCCCGCACTGGGGTTCGGTCAGGCACATGGTGCCACCCCAGCGGCCTTCGGTCAGCGGCACCAGGTAGGTTTGTTTCTGGTTTTCGCTACCGTGAAGAAAAATGGTATTCATGGCGCCCATCGACAGGCCCGGGTACATGGAGAAGGACCAGTTGGCAGTACCCATCATCTCCTGTTTGAACAGGCCCATGGAGGCCGGCAGCCCCTGCCCGCCGTACTCCTCCGGTGCAGACAGGCCCTGCCACCCGCCCTGCGCATACTGTTGATAGGCTTCACGGTAGCCTTTGGGAGTGATGACTTCGCCGTTATCCAGTCTGCAGCCTTCCTCGTCGCCGCTCAGGTAGAGCGGGCTCAAGACTTCTTCGCAGAATTTGCCGCATTCGTTGAGTACCGCATCGACGATATCCGGAGTGGCATTCTCACCGGTTTTCAAACGAGTGTAGTGTCCCGGGTAGTCGAAAACCTCGTTGAGCAGGAACTTCATGTCGCGTAGGGGTGCCTTGTACACCGGCATAGCAAATACCTCTGTGGTTCTGTTTCCATTGCCCGATGTTTTACGGCATTGCCGGCGACCTGCCATTGACGGAAACCGCCATGCCCCCTGTCAGAAAGGACAATTGGCTGAAATGACGCGAGCATGGATGCCGACGTCCTCTAATGATCGATAACAACGTGATGGGCGTATTTGAAGGGCCGACTATCCATTCTGAATGACCAGGGGAGTGTAAATATCATGCAAATATCGATTGGGACGAACAGGATCACTGGTCTGCCCCGCTGTCTCTGGTTATTGTTGGCGACAGTGTTGCTTGCGGGCTGTGCCGGGCCGTCGCTTGAGGATTACAGTGACCGCGGGCCGGTGTTGACGCCCCAGGAATTTTTTACCGGCGAACTATCTGCCCGGGGGGTGGTCAAGGATTTCTCGGGCGAAGTGATTCGCACTTTCGATGCAGATATTTCCGCCAGTTGGGACAGCAACGGCATCGGCACCCTGGATGAGGAGTTCCGCTTCGACGATGGCGAAGTCCAGACCCGGGTATGGACGCTGACACCCGACAACGGCGCGTTGCACGCCGATGCCGGTGATGTGGTGGAGCCGGGCACCATGCGTTGGCAAGGCAATGCCATTAATATGAATTATGTCCTGCGGGTGTCCTATGGCGACGGCACCATTGATGTCCGCATGGATGACTGGATGTACCTGATTACACCGGACACCCTGATTAACCAGACCACCATGACGAAATGGGGGATTGAAGTCGGGGAGATCGTGTTGGTGATCAGCAAACGATAGCCCATGTCGAACCTTCAGCCGGTTGTTGGGGCACAATCAAGCAGACGGATAATGCAATTATGGTTAAGCAATGGTTGATCGCTCTGGTACTCGTGGCTTTGGCCGCCGGGGGGGCATTCTCCTGGCAGCATCTGACCGGGGAGCAGGCGGCGGACGCCCAGCGGGAACGCCCTGCCAGCAAGGTGAATACGGTCACCCCCGAAATGGAGCTGGTCAGTGACACCGTCAGGGCGGTGGGTAGCCTTCGGGCCCGGGATCAGGTGGAACTGACCACCGAAGTCAGCGGTCGTGTCGTTGAAATGAACCTCGATGCGGGAAAGCGGGTCCAGTCCGGTGACCTGTTGCTGCGGCTCGATGATCGTCAGGCCAGCGCCGATCTGCAGGTGGCGGAAGCCACCCTCTCCGACGCCCGTCGCCAGTACGATCGCGCCCGGAAACTCCAGGCCAACAACAGCATATCCCAGTCCCAGGTGGATGAATTGCGCACCGCTGTCGATGTGGCGGAAGCTCAGCGCGAGGCGGCCCGCACCCGCCTCGACAACCACCGTATTGAAGCGCCGTTTGCCGGGGTTATTGGCCTTTCCGATATCAGCCTGGGAACTTATCTCGGTGCAGGCACATCGGTGGCCACCCTGGATTCCACCACCAGGATGGAACTGGGGTTCGCAATCCCCGAGCGTTTCCTCGGCCAGATTCACACTGGCCAGACCGTGCGGGGCACGTCGCCGGCCTATACCGGGGAAACCTTTGACGGTGAACTGGTGGAGTTGGGCACGCGAATTGATGAACTGAGCCGAACACTGCCGGTCAGGGCGCTGATCGACAATCCCGATGGCAAGCTCCGGCCTGGGCAGTTCATGTCGGCCACGCTGACACTCCGCGAACGAGAATCCCTGGTCATTCCCGAGCAGGCAGTAATGATTCGCGGTGACGAGAAGTATGTGTTCGTGGCCGAAGACGGTATCGCCCGACGGGTTTCGGTGACCCTGGGGTCCCGGATGCCCGGCCTGGTGGAAATCGTTGACGGACTGTCGCTGGATGAGCAGGTGATTGTAACCGGCCAGGACAGATTGAGCAGTGGCGACAGGATCAGTGTGGTGGAAGGGGAAAACGTGATTCCCGACAACCGCTTTGCCAACTCCCTGGAGTCCTGAACCGTGATCCTGTCTGATGTCTCCATCAAACGCCCTGTCTTTGCGACGGTTCTCAGTCTTCTTATTGTAGTTTTCGGATTGGCGGCGTTGCTGGGGCTTCCCGTGCGGGAGTATCCGGACATTGACCCACCCGTGGTGTCCATTTCCACGGATTACATCGGCGCCGCCGCCGAAGTGGTGGACACCCAGATCACTCAGGTGGTTGAAGGGGCTATCAGCGGGATTGAAGGTATTCGCTCCATTGAGTCCTCCACCGAACAGGGCGAATCCCGAACCAGTATCGAATTTACCATTTCCCGCAACGTCGACATCGCCGCCAACGATGTGCGCGATGCCGTGTCCCGTATTGCCGATCAGCTGCCCGAAGAGGCTGAGGCGCCGGTCGTCCAGAAGGCCGACTCGGACGCCCGCCCGATGATGTGGGTGACCCTGCGCAGTGACATCTGGGACAGTGCGGAATTGAGCGATTTTGCCGAACGGGTGCTTGCCGACCGACTGTCGGTACTGGATGGCGTTGCCGACGTACGCATTGGTGGTGAGCGGCGCTACGCCATCCGGGTCTGGCTGGACCGTGAACGGTTGGCCGCGCGGGATATCACCGTGGCCGAGGTCGAGCGCTCACTGAGGGCCAATAACGTTGAACTGCCCGCCGGCTCGGTGGACTCTTCCACCCGTAACTTCACGGTGCGTGCAGAAGGCCGGCTCACCAATGTGGAGCAGTTCCGTGATCTGGTGATTCGTCGCGACGGCAATGATCTTCTGCGCCTCGGCGAGGTGGCCAATGTCCAGATGGGGGTTGAGTCCGATGTCAGCCGACTGCGGGCCAACGGCAAGACTGCAATCGGCATGGGCATCATTCGTCAATCCAAGGCCAACACGGTGGCGGTGTCCGATGCCGTGCGTGCGGAGCTGGAGAAGATACGCGAGACCCTGCCCCCGGAAGTGACTATTGCCGAAAGCTACGACGAGTCGATATTCATCCGCGCGTCGATCAAGGAAGTGGTGTTTACGCTCGCCATTGCGGTGTCCCTGGTCATTCTGGTGATCTTCCTGTTCCTGCGGTCCTGGCGGGCTACCTTGATACCGGCGGTGACCATTCCGGTGGCGGTTATCGGCGCCTTTATCGGGCTGGGCTTCCTCGGTTTCTCCATCAACGTACTGACCCTGCTTGCAGTCATTCTGGCCATTGGTCTGGTGGTGGACGACGCCATCGTCATGCTGGAAAACATCCAGCGCCGGATCGATGAGGGCGAACCGCCACTGCTGGCGTCCTATCGCGGCGCCAAGCAGGTGGCCTTTGCCGTTATTGCCACCACGCTCACCCTGGTGGCGGTGTTTGTGCCGATTTCGTTTATGGGCGGCAACATCGGGCGACTGTTTGCCGAGTTTGGCTTCACCCTGGCGGCGGCGGTGGTGGTGTCCAGCCTGGTGGCGCTCACGCTGGCGCCCATGCTGTGTTCAAAATGGTTGCGACACAGCCCGGAATCGGCGGAAGGACATCGCTTGTGGGCGGCCAGTGAAAAAGTGCTCAATGGCCTGACCCATGGTTACGAACGCATGCTCCGATTCGCCCTCAACCAGCCCGGATTGTTGCTGGGACTTGGGCTTGTCGGGCTTATCGTTGCCATCGTGATTTTCCCAAGATTGCCGCAGGAGTTGGCGCCTACGGAAGACCGGGGCGTGATCATCATGCCGACCAGTGCCCCCCGGGGCTCGACGGTCGAGTTCACCGATCATTACGTGCGTCAGGCGGAGCAGGAACTGTTGCCCTACCTGGAAGACGGTGTCTCCAATCGGTTGTTGTCGATCGTGGGCTTTCGCGACGAAGAGGACAACGCGTTCATGATCATGGGCCTGGTGCCCTGGGAAGACCGTGAGATCAAACAACAACAAATCACCAGCGAGCTGCGAGGCAAGCTTGGTCAAGTCACAGGTATTCGCGCGATTGCGGTGAACCCACCGGGGCTTGGGCAGCGCGGCTTTGATCAACCAGTGGAATTCGTGGTGGCCGGGCCGGATTACGAAAGTGTGCAGGCCTGGAGCGAGGAAATTGTCGAGCGGGCGAAGGACAACCCGAACCTGCTGAACCTGGACACTGATTTCGAACTGACCCGCCCCGAACTGCGCGTGTCCATCGACCGGGAGCGCGCCGCGGACCTGGATGTCACCATTGAAGATGTGGGCCTGACGCTGCAGACCATGCTGGCATCACGGCAAGTCACCACCTACCTGGACCGCGGACGCGAATACGATGTCATCCTCCAGGCCGCGGACGCTGACCGGGCAACGCCGTCGGACCTGGGGCAGATTTTCCTGCGCCCCCGTGAGGGAGGCACCCTGATCCCCCTCCAGGCGCTGGTGTCGGTGGAGGAAATCGGGGCCAATCCCGACCTGAGACGCATCGACCGCTTGCCGGCCGTTGTCATCAGTGCCTCCCTGGCCGATGGCTATGATCTTGGGGCGGCACTGACGTATCTGAACAACCTGGCTGTGGATAACCTGCCGCCGGAGGCGAGGGTAAGCTACAAGGGGCTATCGCGGGAATTCCAGGAATCGTCGTCGGCGATCTACGTTACCTTTGGCCTCGCATTCGTGATTGTCTTCCTGGTATTGGCTGCCCAGTTCGAAAGCTGGATTCACCCGCTGATTATCATGCTGTCGGTCCCATTGGCGGTTACCGGAGCCCTGCTGGGCCTCTGGTGGGCCGGCATCAGCCTGAACATCTACAGCCAGATTGGCATCATCATGTTGCTGGGGTTGATGGCGAAGAACGGCATATTGATTGTCGAGTTTGCCAACCAGCTCCGGGATAAGGGCTATGACGTGAAGGACGCGATTCTGGAAGGTGCCAGCCTGCGCTTCCGGCCGGTGTTGATGACCACCATATCCACGGTCTTCGGTGCCGTGCCTTTGGTGCTCGCAACGGGCGCGGGGGCGGAAAGCCGGGCGTCGATCGGTATCGTGATCCTCGGCGGGCTGGTGTTCGCCACCACCCTGACCCTGTTTATTATTCCGGTGCTCTACAACCTGTTGGCACGGTTTGCCAAATCCACCAACGCGATTGCACTGGAGCTTGAAAAACAGGCCAGCCAGTCTCCTGGTGGTCGCGGCATGACGGCCGCCCCGCAATCGAAAGAGATGGATCAGTTCTGACGACCGCAGGCAGCACCAAGCTGTGGATAATTTATTGGATAACCTTCGGATAAGCTTTGGTTAAAACAAAAATAAGATATTTAAAACAAATGGTTAGGCTTCATAATAGGGCGTTGTAGAGCACATCTGACATGTGGATAACTTTCTTGAAAAGTTTTCTGAGAAGGTGTCCACAAGCCGCTGATATCTGTCAGATTTCGGTTATCCACTATTCGTGAAACCCAGCGTGAAACCGCGTGTATCGGGTAGGTAGTGCTCGGGGTCTTTCGATAACCCGCCTATCTGGTTAAAATTTGCACGTTCTGACTGCAATTTACCGGGTGAGGCGTTATACTCCCCGCCCTGATTTTCAGGCAGTTTCCTGATACCGAGAATTTTTCTGAGTCCCCGTTTGCCGAGGTGATGTTGTGGATTATCCGACCCGTTTCGATGTCATAGTCATTGGTGGTGGCCATGCCGGCACTGAAGCCGCTCTGGCGGCTGCACGCATGGGCTCCCAGACCCTGCTGCTGACCCACAACATCGAGACCCTGGGTCAGATGTCGTGCAACCCCGCCATTGGCGGCATCGGCAAGAGTCATCTGGTCAAGGAAATCGATGCTCTCGGCGGCGCCATGGCGATGGCGACTGACAAGGCGGGCATCCAGTTCCGCGTGCTCAACTCGCGCAAGGGACCGGCAGTACGAGCCACCCGCGCCCAGGCAGACCGGGTGCTGTACAAGGCGGCGATCCGCGAGATCCTCGAGAACCAGCCCAACCTGACGCTGTTCCAGCAGGCTGCTGACGACCTGATTGTGGATGGCGAGCGCATCACCGGCGTGGTGACCCAGTCGGGCATCCGTTTTCGCGCGCCCACGGTGGTGCTGACCACCGGAACCTTCCTTGGCGGTGTTATCCACATCGGCATGCAGCAGCATTCCGGTGGCCGTGCCGGTGACGCACCGGCCAACGCGCTGGCACAGCGTCTGCGGGAACTGCCGTTCAACGTCGGGCGCTTGAAAACCGGCACCCCACCCCGTATCGATGCCCGCAGCGTGGATTTCTCCGTGATGCAGGAGCAATGGGGTGATGACCCGGCGCCGGTGATGTCCTTCCTGGGTTCCCGCAACCAGCATCCTGAACAGGTCTGTTGCTACGTTACCCGCACCACCGAACAAACCCACGACATCATTCGCAGTGGCTTTGACCGGTCGCCCATGTTTGCCGGTAGCATCGAAGGCATCGGGCCTCGCTATTGCCCGTCCATCGAGGACAAGGTCAACCGGTTTGCCGACAAGGACTCGCACCAGATTTTCGTGGAGCCGGAAGGGCTGACGACGAATGAGCTATACCCCAACGGCATCTCCACCAGTCTGCCGTTCGATATTCAGTTGGCGGCTGTGCGCACCATTCCCGGCTTCGAGAATGCCCACATTACGCGGCCTGGCTACGCTATCGAGTACGACTTCCTGAACCCACAGGATCTGCGCCACACCCTGGAAACCAAATTCATCCAGGGCCTGTACTTTGCGGGCCAGATCAATGGCACTACCGGTTATGAAGAAGCCGGTGCCCAGGGCCTTCTCGCAGGTATCAACGCGGCATTGCGTGCTCAGGACAAGGACGAATGGTACCCCCGCCGTGACGAAGCCTACCTCGGCGTTCTGGTGGACGACCTGATTACCATGGGTACCTCCGAGCCGTACCGCATGTTTACCAGCCGTGCTGAATACCGGCTGATCCTGCGGGAGGACAACGCCGACCTTCGCCTGACGGAAACCGGTCACAAGCTCGGGTTGGTGGATGACCAGCGCTGGCAGGCCTTTAACAGCAAGCGTGAAGCCATCGCCGCTGAACGTCAGCGCCTGGAAACCACGCGCATTCATCCGGGAACATCTGGTGGGGACGCTGCCAACAGCCACCTGCGTCAGCCCATGAACCGAGACCAGACACTCGCAGAGCTGCTGCGGCGCCCGGAAATCAACTATCGCCACATTGCCGACATGGCCGAAGGCCAAGCAGACGACCCGGCGGTGGCGGATCAGGTGGAAATCGAGATCAAGTACGAGGGTTATATCTCCCGCCAGGCGGACGAAATCGAGCGTCTGCGCCGGAATGAAAATACCCGTTTACCGGATGATATTGATTTTGATGCCATTGGTGGCCTGTCCAACGAGATCAAGCAGAAGCTCAAGGAAGTACGGCCGGAAACCGTGGCCCAGGCCTCACGCATCCAGGGCGTGACCCCAGCCGCCATTTCTCAGGTGCTGGTGCATCTCAAGAAGCGCGACCTGCTGCGCAAGCAATCCGCCTGAGTGCGCCCATGAGCGACGCACTCTGGCAACGCCAGCTCACCCAGGGCCTGGCTGACCTCAACCTGGAACTGGACAGCGCCAGCCAGCAACAGTTGCTGGCGTTTCTGGCCCTGCTGAATAAGTGGAACCGGGCCTATAACCTGACGGCTGTACGGGAGCCACGACAGATGGTGTCGCGCCAGTTGTTGGACAGCCTCAGTATCCTGCCGTTTGTCACCGCGGACCATCTGCTGGATGTTGGCGCCGGAGGCGGGTTGCCTGGCATCCCCCTCGCAATCACGTTGCCCGAAAGGCGTTTTACCCTACTGGACAGCAACAGCAAGAAAACCCGCTTCCTGACCCAGTGTGTGCTGGAACTCGGCCTGAAGAATGTGGAGATCATTCACGGCCGGGCTGAAAGCTGTGATCCCGCGATCCGATACCAGCAGATCAGCAGTCGAGCGTTTACGGCACTGGATAACCTCGTCCACTGGTGCGGGCATCTGCTTGCGGATGAGGGCGAGTTCCTTGCCATGAAAGGCCAGTTTCCGGATGATGAGGTGGCTGCCCTGCCAGTGGGTTGGCAGGTAACATCCCGACAGTCATTATCGGTACCCGGCTCGGACGGCGACCGGCACCTGCTGGTGATCGGTCGGGATTCCAGCCATCAGAATTTCACGACAGGAGGCGAGTCATGGCGCGTGTGATTGCAGTGACCAATCAAAAAGGCGGTGTGGGTAAAACCACCACCTGCGTCAACCTGGCTGCGTCATTGGCCGCAACCAAGCGCCGCGTGTTACTGGTGGATATGGACCCCCAGGGCAACGCCACCATGGGCAGTGGTGTGGATAAGAATGCCCTGGAGCTCTCCGGCTACGACATGCTCACCAAACGGGCAACGGCAGCCGAGGTGATTTTCCGGGCCGAAGTCTCGGGGTTTGACATACTGCCGGCCAACGGCGACCTGACCGCCGCCGAAGTGGAGCTGATGAACGAAATCGGCCGCGAGCATCGCCTGCGCCTGGCCCTGAACAAGGTTCGGGAGAACTACGACTACATCCTGATCGACTGCCCGCCGTCCCTCAGCCTGCTGACCGTCAATGCGCTGTCAGCGGCGGATACGGTGCTGATTCCCATGCAGTGTGAATATTATGCTCTGGAAGGTCTGGCGGCATTGATGAACACGGTTGAGCAGATTCAGGAGACCGTCAATCCGGACCTGCAGGTGGAAGGCATCCTGCGCACCATGTATGACCCCCGCAACAGCCTGACTCTGGATGTGTCCGGCCAGCTCAGCGAGTTTTTCGGTGACAAGGTCTACCGCGCGGTGATCCCCCGCAACGTGAGGCTGGCGGAGGCCCCCAGCTATGGTATGCCGGCCCTGAAATACGACCGCGCGTCCAAGGGCGCGGTGGCCTATCTGGCCCTGGCTGGTGAGATGGTACGCCGGCATGGATCGCAAAAGACATCCGCGGCTGTTGCCGTGTAAACTACCTCTCCTTTGCACACAGATATTTCATCGGGAAGAATGACAAACACCATGGCGGCGAAGAAACGAGGACTGGGTGAGCGCGGACTGGGCGCTCTGTTGCAGGGCTCCAGGGTCAACCTGGACCAGGAACTGAAGGATCACGATGGTGAGCTCCGGGAAGTTCCGATCGACCTGATCCAGCGTGGCCGGTTCCAGCCTCGCCGTGACATGGATCCGGCGGCCCTGCAGGAACTGGCTGACTCCATTCGCCAGCAGGGCGTGATGCAGCCGGTGGTGGTGCGTCCGATTGCCGAAGGCCGCTTTGAGCTGATCGCCGGCGAGCGCCGCTGGCGAGCCACCCAGATGGCCGAGCTCGACCGCATTCCCGCCATTATCCGCGACGTGCCGGATGATGCCGCTATCGCCATGGCGCTGATTGAGAATATCCAGCGCGAGAACCTCAATCCCATCGAAGAAGCCTTTGCGTTGCAGCGTCTGCAGGATGAGTTTGGCCTGACCCAGGCTCAGGTCGCGGAAGCGGTGGGTAAGTCCCGTACCACCATCACCAACCTGCTGCGGCTGATCAGCCTGTCGGAAGACGTTCGTGTCATGCTGGAGCACGGTGATCTGGAAATGGGTCATGGCCGGGCCATGCTTACGCTTCAGCCCGAGCAGCAGATGCAGGTGGCGCGACAGGTGGTCGCGAAATCCCTGTCAGTGCGGCAGACGGAAGCCCTGGTTCGCCGGGTGCAGCAGGAATCGCCGAACCGCAAGAAAGCCAAGGGTGAAGTGGATCCGAACATCCGTGCCCTGCAGGACGACCTGGCCGAGCGACTCGGTGCCCGGGTGTCGATCGACCACGGCCAGCGTGGCAAGGGCAAACTGGTGATTGAATACACCTCCCTCGACGAACTGGATGGCATTCTGGGCCATATCAAGTAACGTCCCTGGCAGGATTTTCACAGCGCCGCTGTTAACAATTTAGTGTTGGCACTCTGCGACCAACGGCGGGGTACCAAAGGTCAGTTTTGACTAGGTACCACTACATATAGTGCTGCCCCTTCGTATTGGTGTCTATTTGTGTCCCTCATATCCTCCAACACCAGTTTTTCTGCGTGTTTCGGGGCGGAGCGACCGTTCCGGTTTTGTTGATTCGTGTAGATTGAACACATATAATCTGCGGCGCTTGTATCGGTGCGATTGTCTAATTAATAAACGGCACCGAACCAAAGCGGTGTGGCAACCGGGAAATACCATGACGAAGGCTGAACAGGGTGGGATACAGCGTCCGCCCATCGCACGATGGTTTGTAATAGAAAGTGTGGTATTGGTCGTCGTCAGTCTGGCATTCCTCTTTAAAAGCCAGGTGGCCGGTTATTCAGCACTGTTTGGGGGGCTTATTTTTCTTCTGCCCCACGGTTATTTTGCCTTCAAGGCTTTCCGCTACTCCGGCGCGCGGTCTGCCAGGCAGATCATGAGTTCTTTTTACCAGGGTGAGGCCGGCAAGCTCATCCTGTGCGCCATCCTGTTTACGATGGTGTTCAAATGGATTCCGTCGCTTGATATAGCGGCACTTTTTTTATCATTTGCGATCATGTTGGTCACCAATTGGTTGACTCCGCTCCTAGCGGGCCGCAGAACGCAGCGAAGCTAACAGGACCTGAGAGAACGTTATGGCAGGCAGCGCATCAGAGTATATCCAGCACCACCTCCAGAACCTCACCTACGGTAAACTTCCGGCCGGTTACGAGCGTGCGGATGGTTCGGTGATGTCAGAAGCGGGCTGGACCATGGCCCATAATGCCCGGGAAGCCTCCGATATGGGGTTCTGGGCCGTTCACGTGGATTCTCTTGGATGGGCTGTTGCCCTGGGCGCCCTGTTCCTGATTCTGTTCCGCATGGCGGCCAAGCGTGCCACCTCTGGTCAGCCCAGCGGCCTTCAGAACTTCGTTGAAATCCTGGTCGAGTTTGTTGATACCAGCGTGAAGGAAACCTTCCACGGCCGAAACAAGGTGATTGCACCCCTGTCGCTGACCATCTTCTGCTGGGTCTTCCTGATGAACCTGATGGACCTGGTGCCGGTAGACTTCCTGCCCCAGCTGTTCCACATGATGGGTCTGGAATACATGAAGGTCGTGCCGACCACGGACGTTAACGTCACACTGGGCATGTCGCTCTCCGTGTTCTTCCTGATCATCTACTACAGCATCAAGGTCAAAGGTGTTGGTGGTTTTGTCGGCGAGCTGACCCTGCATCCGTTCTCTTCCGACAACTTCTTTCTCAAAGTACTGTTGGTACCGGTCAACCTGCTGCTGGAAGGCGTGAGCCTGCTGGCCAAGCCCATTTCACTGGCACTGCGTCTGTTCGGTAACCTCTACGCCGGTGAGCTGATCTTTATCCTGATCGCCCTACTGCCATTCTGGGCACAGTGGGCGCTGTCGGTACCCTGGGCCATTTTCCACATTCTGATCATCACGCTGCAGGCGTTCATCTTTATGATGCTGACGATTGTTTACCTGAGCATGGCTCATGAAGACAGTCATTGATCGGAACCATTAAACCGTAGTTTGAAAACCGAAACCCTTAAACTGAAAACCTAACTGAAAACTGGGAGTTATCATGGAAACTGTAGTTGGAATGACCGCGATTGCCGTTGCACTGCTGATCGGCCTGGGTGCCCTGGGTACTGCTATCGGCTTTGGTATCCTCGGTGGCAAGTTCCTGGAAGGCGCCGCGCGTCAGCCGGAAATGACCCCGATGCTGCAGGTTAAAATGTTCATCGTTGCAGGCCTGCTGGACGCCGTAACCATGATCGGTGTTGGTATCGCTCTGTTCTTCACTTTCGCCAACCCGTTTGTCGGCCAGATCGCCGGTTAATCGAGTCGCCGCCGGGGAACTTCCCGGTCTGATGATTCTTTACACAACAGGCGAGAGGTGAAGACGTGAACATTAATTTGACGATGATTGGTCAAGCCATCGCGTTCTTTATCTTTGTCGTGTTCTGCATGAAATATGTGTGGCCGCCGATTATGGCCGCACTGCAGGAGCGTCAAAAGAAGATCGCTGACGGACTGGCTGCCTCAGACCGCGCTGCGCGCGATCTGGAACTGGCTCAGGAAAAGTCAGCTCAGGAACTGCGTGAAGCCAAGCAGCAAGCGGCTGGCCTGATCGAACAGGCCAACAAGCGTGCGGCCCAGATTGTGGAAGCATCGAAAGACGATGCCCGCAAGGAAGGCCAGAAGCTGATTGAGCAGGCCAAGGCCGAAATTGAGCAGGAGCGCAATCAGGCTCGTGACGCGTTGCGTGCGGAAATTGCCGCCATCGCGGTTGCTGGTGCTGAGAAGATCCTGGAAACCTCTGTCGATGCCAACAAGCACAGTGAGATGCTGGACAAGCTGGCAGCAGAACTCTAAACGACGAGGTTCATCATGGCACAACTGAGAACGCTGGCCCGCCCATACGCAAAGGCAGCATTTTCGGCCGCTCAGGACCAGAAGCAACTGGCTGAATGGTCTGAAGTGCTAACCGTTGCCGGGCAGATTACAGCCAACGAAGACATTCGACAGCTTCTCGCCAGTCCAGGCACCGAAGAGCAGAAGAAGGCAGACATGATTCTGGAGTGCGTTGGAGACAACGTCACGGAGTCGGTTCGCAATTTCTTAATGATTCTGGCGGCCAACCGCCGGTTGAGTCTTCTGCCCGAAATTGCAGCGCTCTTCAACACGTACCGGGCTGACTTTGAGCGTACTGTTGATATTGAAGTCACCTCTGCATATGAGCTGACCGACGAACAACAGCAGAAGCTCGCCCAGGCACTGTCGACCAAACTCGAGCGCCAAGTGTCACTCGCAGCGTCAATGGACAAGTCTTTGATCGGTGGTGTGATTGTACGCACCGGCGACATGGTGATTGACGCATCTGTACGCGGAAAGCTGACCAAACTGGCCGACGCTCTGGGCTCCTGATTTCAGCACAAGGTTTGAGGATAAAGGCATGCAGCAACTGAATCCATCCGAGATCAGTGACATCATCAAGAAGAGAATCGAAAAGCTCGATATCTCTTCCGATGCAAAGAACGAAGGTACGATCCTCTCCGTTTCTGACGGTATCGTACTGATCCACGGTCTCGCCGACGTTATGTACGGTGAGATGATTGAATTTGCCAACGGCGTATTCGGTATGGCCCTGAACCTGGAGCGTGACTCCGTGGGTGCGGTTGTACTGGGTGACTACGAAGACCTGGCGGAAGGCCAGAAGGTTCGTTGCACCGGCCGCATCCTGGAAGTACCGGTGGGTCCGGAACTGATGGGTCGTGTGGTTGATGGCCTGGGTAATCCCATTGATGGCAAGGGCGAACTGGGCACCGATCTGACCTCACCGGTCGAGAAAGTGGCTCCCGGTGTTATCGCTCGTCAATCCGTTGATGAGCCGGTCCAGACCGGTCTGAAAGCCATCGACACCATGGTGCCAATCGGTCGTGGCCAGCGTGAGCTGATCATCGGTGACCGCCAGATCGGTAAGACCGCCGTCGCCATCGACGCGATCATCAACCAGAAAGATTCCGGCATCAAGTGTATCTACGTGGCAGTTGGCCAGAAGCAGTCTTCCATTGCCGCGGTTGTGCGCAAGCTGGAAGAGCATGGCGCTATGGATCACACCATCGTAGTTGCCGCCGGCGCCGCCGATCCTGCAGCGATGCAGTTCCTGGCACCCTACTCCGGCACGTCCATGGGTGAATACTTCCGTGACCGCGGTGAAGACGCCCTGATCATCTATGATGATCTGTCCAAGCAGGCTGTGGCCTATCGCCAGATCTCCCTGCTGCTGCGTCGTCCGCCGGGCCGTGAAGCATACCCGGGTGACGTTTTCTACCTGCACTCCCGTCTGCTGGAGCGCGCCTCCCGGATCAACGCCGACGAAGTTGAAAAACTGACCAACGGCGAAGTGAAGGGCCAGACCGGTTCCCTGACGGCTCTGCCGATCATCGAGACCCAGGCTGGCGACGTTTCCGCGTTCGTACCGACCAACGTGATCTCGATCACCGACGGCCAGATCTTCCTGGAGACCAACCTGTTCAACTCCGGTATCCGTCCGGCGATGAACGCGGGTGTCTCGGTATCGCGGGTGGGTGGTTCAGCCCAGACCAAGATCATGAAGAAGCTTGGCGGTAACATCCGTCTGGCGCTGGCCCAGTATCGTGAACTGGCCGCTTTCGCACAGTTCGCTTCCGATCTTGACGAAGCGACCCGTAAGCAGCTTGAACACGGTCAGCGGGTAACCGAACTGATGAAGCAGAACCAGTACAGCCCGATGTCCGTGGCTGAAATGGGTACGGTTCTGTTCGCAGCCAACGAAGGCTTCCTGGACGACGTTGATGTCGACAATGTAGTGAAGTTCGAAGCACTGATGCTGGACTGGATGCGGTCCGAGCAGAAAGAACTTCTCGACAAGATCAACGAGAAAGGCGATTACAACGATGAAATCGCCGCGAGCCTGAAAGCTGCACTTGAGAAATTCAAGACCACTCAGAGCTGGTAACGAATGGGCCTGCAACGTGTTGCAGGCCGATTTCAGAGCAATGAGTGTCTAACTTGAGAAGGCAGTGAGTTATGGCCGTCGGAAAAGAAATACGTAACCAGATATCCAGCATCAAGAGCACGCAGAAGATCACCAGCGCCATGGAAATGGTGGCGGCGAGCAAGATGCGTAAGGCTCAGGAACGCATGAAGGCGACACGCCCTTATGCGGAAAAGATGCGTCAGGTTATTGGGCACATTGCCAAGGCGAACGTCCAGTACAAGCACCCGTTCATGGTCGAGCGTGAAGTTAAGCGCGTGGGCTATGTGGTGGTGTCTACGGATCGAGGCCTGTGCGGTGGTCTGAACATCAACCTGTTCAAAGCGCTTGTCCGTGACATGCGAGCGTGGAAGGAGAAAGGGGTAGAGGCTGATCTGTGCGCCATCGGGCAGAAAGGTGCTTCTTTCTTCAGGAGCTACGGCGGTAACGTCGTTGCGGCGCTGACCCATCTGGGGGACAGCCCGAGCTCTGACAAACTCATCGGCAACGTCAAAGTCATGCTGGACGCGTTCTCGGAAGGCAAGATCGACCGTCTTTACCTGGTCAGCAACGAGTTCGAGAACACCATGACCCAGACCCCGCAGGTGGAGCAGATTCTGCCGCTGCCTCCGGGGGAAGACGAGGAAGAGATCAAGAACCAGTGGGATTATCTCTACGAGCCCGATGCCAGGCAGATCCTCGATGGCCTTCTGCCACGTTACATTGAATCCCAGGTGTACCAGGGTGTGGTAGAAAATCTGGCATGTGAACAGGCCGCCCGTATGATCGCCATGAAGAGCGCAACTGATAACGCCGGTGGCATCATCGACGAGCTTCAGTTGGCGTACAACAAGGCGCGTCAGGCAGCCATCACCCAAGAGATTTCGGAGATTGTCAGCGGCGCGGCTTCGGTCTGATCCGCCAACAATCCAACTGGTTTTATTGACTATCTAGATAACGAGGAACCGAGCATGAGTAGCGGACACATCGTTCAGATCATTGGCGCGGTTATCGACGTGGAATTCCCACGTGACTCCGTACCCAACGTATATGACGCACTGCTGCTTGAAGGTGGCGAAACAACTCTGGAAGTCCAGCAGCAGCTGGGCGACGGCATTGTTCGTACCATCGCCATGGGCAGCACCGAGGGTCTCAAGCGAGGCCTGAAAGCAGACAACACCGGTAAGGCCATTTCGGTACCGGTTGGCACCCAGACTCTGGGCCGTATCATGGATGTTCTGGGTCGTCCGATCGACGAACAGGGCGAGATCGGCGAAGAAGAGCGCTGGGCGATTCACCGCAAGGCACCGGGCTATGCAGACCAGTCTGCTTCCGCCGACCTGCTGGAAACCGGTATCAAGGTTATCGACCTGATCTGCCCGTTCGCCAAGGGTGGTAAGGTTGGCCTGTTCGGTGGTGCTGGTGTTGGTAAGACCGTCAACATGATGGAGCTGATCAACAACATCGCGAAAGAGCACTCCGGTCTCTCCGTATTCGCCGGTGTTGGTGAGCGGACTCGTGAAGGTAATGACTTCTACTACGAAATGAAGGACTCCAACGTCCTTGATAAAGTAGCGATGGTCTACGGCCAGATGAACGAGCCTCCCGGAAACCGTCTGCGTGTGGCCCTGACCGGTCTCACCATGGCTGAGAAGTTCCGTGATGAAGGTCGTGACGTACTGCTGTTCGTCGACAACATCTACCGTTACACCCTGGCGGGTACCGAAGTATCAGCCCTGCTCGGCCGTATGCCGTCCGCGGTAGGTTACCAGCCGACTCTGGCCCAGGAGATGGGTGAGCTGCAGGAGCGGATCACGTCGACCAAGACTGGTTCCATCACGTCCATCCAGGCGGTCTACGTACCGGCGGATGACTTGACTGACCCGTCCCCGGCGACCACCTTCTCCCACCTTGACGCGACCGTGGTACTGAGCCGTGACATCGCTTCCAAGGGTATCTACCCGGCGATCGATCCGCTTGACTCCACATCCCGTCAGCTGGATCCGCTGGTCATCGGTGACGAGCATTACGAAGTGGCTCGTGGCGTGCAGACCAACCTGCAGCGCTACAAGGAACTGAAAGACATCATCGCCATCCTGGGTATGGACGAGCTGTCAGAAGAAGACAAGCTGACCGTTGCCCGTGCCCGTAAGATCGAGCGTTTTCTGTCCCAGCCGTTCCATGTTGCTGAAGTCTTCACCGGTTCTCCCGGTAAGTACGTTTCCCTGAAGGAAACCATCAGCAGCTTTAAGGGCATCCTCAACGGTGACTATGATGATATGCCTGAGCAGGCGTTCTACATGGTTGGTACCATTGAGGAAGCGGTCGAGAAAGCGAAGGAAATGAAGAGCAAGGCGAAGAAGAAGTAATCTGAGCCTAAAGCGCTTGTTTCCGGATCGATCAGAGAGGCAACAACATGGGTATGACCGTGCATTGTGACGTGGTAAGTGCCGAAACAAAGATCTATTCCGGATTGGTTGAAATGCTGATCGCAGCGGGCTCTGAAGGTGACCTGGGTATTGCCCCGGGTCATACGCCGCTGCTGACCCAGCTTAAGCCGGGTCCTATCCGGATAATCAAACAGGGCGGAGAGGAAGAGATTCTCTACGTGTCTGGTGGTTATCTGGAAGTTCAGCCGAATCTGGTAACGCTGCTTGCGGACACAGCTGTCCGTGCCAAGGATGTGGACGAAGCAGCGGCGATCGAAGCTCAGCGTGAGGCTGAGAAGGCGCTCGCCAACCAAACGGGTGAGTTCGAGTATTCCCGTGCCGCCGCCGAGTTGGCCGAAGCTGTTGCCCAGCTTCGCACCATCCAGCAGCTGCGCAACAAGATGCGTTAAGCATTTCTGTTCGGGACTGCCGATCACCAAAACCGCATCCTGAGTCGCCTGAGAACAGCGAAATGTTGTCAGGCAACCAAGGATGCGGTTTTTTTGTATTCAGGCATTGAAACTGGCTACCGATCCGGAGCGTGGTAATCGTATGACTCCCCTTCACGTTGTGATTCTGGCCGCCGGCCAGGGTTCAAGAATGAAATCGTCGCTGCCGAAAGTTCTCCACCGGGTGGCTGGCAAGCCCATGCTCCATCACGTTGTTGATACCGCCCGCCAATTGGGCGCCTCCGGTATCCATGGCGTCATTGGGCATGGTGCGGAGCAGGTTCGGCAGATTACCCCCGCCGAAGATCTCATCTGGGCACTGCAGGAACAGCAACTGGGCACTGGCCACGCGGTTGCTCAGGCCTTGCCGGCTCTGCCGGATGAGGCTCGGGTGTTGATTCTCTATGGCGACGTACCGCTAACCAACGTTGAAACGCTCCAGAACCTGGTCTCTCAAGTAAGTGATCATTCACTCGCGTTGTTGACCGTGAACCTGGAAACGCCGGATGGATACGGGCGTATCCTGCGGGATGACAGTGGCAAGGTGCGTGCGATCGTGGAGCAGAAGGATGCCACCGACGCCCAGAAGCAAATCCGGGAGGTGAATACCGGCATCCTGGCGGTCTCGGCACGCCACTTGAAGGACTGGTTGCCGCAGCTCTCCAATCGTAACGCTCAGGGTGAGTACTACCTGACCGACATCATTGCCATGGCGGCGGATCGCGGCGTGGAGATCGCCGTTGCCCAGCCCGCCAGCGAATACGAAGTCCAGGGCGTTAACAACCGTCTTCAGCTTGCTGAACTTGAGCGCTGGGTGCAGCGTCAGGAAGCGGACCGTTTGATGACTGAGGGCGCAACCCTGGCCGACCCCGCCCGTATTGACGTGCGTGGCGAGTTGTCCGTGGGCCAGGATGTGCTGATCGATGTTAACGTAGTGTTTGAAGGCAAGGTGTCCCTGGCGGAGGGCGTCAGTATCGGGCCGGGTTGTGTGATACGGGACAGCCAGATTGCGGCTGGTGCAAAAATTGAAGCGCATTCAGTGATCGAGGGTGCGGATGTGGGTGCAGGCGCCAGTATCGGACCGTTTGCACGTCTCCGGCCGGGTACCCGGCTGGCGGCCAGGACCAAGGTGGGCAACTTTGTCGAAACCAAGAAAGCCGATGTTGGCGAGGGCAGCAAGATCAACCACCTCAGTTACGTTGGCGATACCTCACTTGGCCGTAACGTAAATGTGGGTGCAGGAACCATCACCTGTAATTATGATGGGGTGAACAAGTCCAGAACCGTTATTGGTGATGACGTGTTTGTGGGGTCGAACACCTCACTGGTGGCACCGGTCAGCGTTGCCTCCGGGTCCACCATCGGTGCGGGCTCTACCATTACCCGTGATGTAGCGGAGAGTGAGCTGGCGGTCGCACGAGCTCGCCAGCGCAATATCTCCGGCTGGGAACGGCCGACGAAAAAGTGATTTAAACGATTTACAACGGACAGGTGACAGCGACATGTGTGGCATTGTAGGTGCGGTATCAGAAAGGGATGTTCAGGGAATTCTTCTCGAAGGCCTGCGCCGTCTGGAATATCGGGGCTACGACTCCGCCGGCATGGCCGTCATTGACGGTAAACAAGCCATCAACCGGGCCCGCGAAGTGGGTAAGGTTGCGGCCCTGGCCGATGCCATCACTGGCAACGGGCTTGAGGGAGCCACCGGCATTGCCCACACCCGCTGGGCGACCCACGGTGAACCGTCCCAGATCAATGCTCATCCGCACATGTCAGGTGACCGCGTTGCCATTGTCCACAACGGCATTATCGAGAACTACCAGGAGCTACGGGAAGAGCTGAAAGCCGAGGGGTTTGAGTTCACTTCCCAGACGGACACCGAAGTCGTTGCGCACCTGATTGAAAAGCAGTTCCGCCTGAGCAACAGTCTTTACCAGGCCGTGAGCACCGCCATTGAACGTTTGCGCGGTGCGTTTGCGCTGGCAGTGATCCATGCCGACGAGCCAGATCATATGGTGGTGTGCCGTGAAGGCAGTCCGTTGGTGGTGGGTGTCGGCATCGGCGAGAATTTCATCGCTTCCGACCAGCTCGCGTTGCTGCCGGTCACTGACCGTTTCATGTTCCTTGAAGAAGGGGACATCGCCGATATCCGCCGTGATCGCATTGAGATTCACGATCGCAACAAGCAGCCGGTGGAACGTGCGGTTACCCGTTTCGAACACAGCCAGGACGCCGCCGAAAAAGGCGAGTACCGCCATTTCATGCTCAAGGAAATCCATGAGCAGCCAAGGGTTATCCGCGCCACAACGGAAGGCCGGGTGACCAACACCCGCGTGCTGGAACAGGCGCTTGGTACCCAGGCTGGCAACCTGCTGGAAGACGTTCGTCATGTTCAGATCATCGCCTGTGGCACCAGTTACCATGCCGGCATGGTGGCACGCTACTGGATAGAGGAGCTGGCGGGCGTGCCCTGTTCCGTGGAAGTGGCCTCCGAGTTTCGCTACCGCAAGCATGTGATTCAGCCGGACACCCTGTTCCTGTGTATCTCCCAGTCCGGCGAAACCGCCGATACCCTGGCCGCGCTGCGCCAGGCGAAGAAGGCCGGCTTCCGCGCCGCCATGGCCATCTGCAACGTGCCCGGCAGCTCCCTGGTGCGGGAATCCGATCTGGTGATCATGACCCAGGCCGGCCCGGAAATTGGCGTCGCCTCCACCAAGGCGTTTACCACACAGCTTACCGCACTGTTGATCTTCACCCTGGCGCTGGCTCGCCACAACGGCCTGGAAGAGTCACGGGAAGCAGAAATTGTTGAGGCGATTCGCCTGCTACCCGGCCAGGTGGATCAGGTACTGGCACTGGATGGCGATATCGCCGAGATGTCGAAGTCGTTCATGGACAAGAACCACAGCCTGTTCCTGGGCCGTGGCGCCATGTTCCCGGTGGCTCTGGAAGGTGCACTGAAACTCAAGGAAATTTCCTACATCCATGCAGAAGCGTATCCGGCGGGTGAGCTCAAGCACGGTCCGCTGGCGCTGGTCGACAGTGAGATGCCAGTGGTCACAGTGGCTCCCAACAACGAGCTGTTGGAAAAGCTGAAGTCCAACCTGGAAGAAGTTCGCGCCCGCGGTGGCGAGCTGTTTGTATTTGCTGACCAGGCAGCGGACGTGCGGCCACAGGAAGGTATCCACGTAATGCCGCTGCCGTCGGTACATCCGATCACCTCACCCATCGTCTATACCGTGCCGCTGCAGCTCCTCTCGTACCATGTTGCGGTGCTCAAGGGCACCGATGTGGATCAGCCGCGGAACCTGGCGAAGAGTGTGACGGTCGAGTAGCGTGGTACAAACTCGGAGCCTGCTGCCCGGAGTATGCTAATATTCTGCAGGGCGAGTTCAACTTTTGCGTCCCTGTTACGCTAGTATTCGTCGAACAATGAGGTGTCAGCGGGAGAGATCGAGTCGCAAACCATGCGCTCGGCGCCGAAGGAGCAACTGCCCCGGAAACTCTCAGGCAAAAGGACCGCTGACATGAAGACTTTCCGAAGAGTTGCCAACGACTGCGTCCGTTGGTACACCGAAGGAGCAAGCGGCCGGTTCCGTTGGAACGGTGCGTGAATCTCTCAGGTCCAGTGACGGAAGGGGTGCTTTCTACCATGCCGTGGAGAAAGGAAACCCTGGACGCCCCTGGAGAGTATTATGAAGCGAGTTGCCGTTATTGGCGGTGGTATCACGGGTATCACCACCGCTTACACCCTGGCCAAGCGCGGCCTGGATGTCACCGTTTACGAGAAACACCGTTATGCGGCGATGGAAACCTCTTTCGCCAATGGCGGCCAACTCTCGGCCTCCAACGCTGAGGTCTGGAACAACTGGCAGACCATCATCAAGGGCCTTAAGTGGATGTCCCGGAGGGATGCGCCGCTGCTGGTCAACCCCAAGCCTTCCTGGCACAAACTGAGCTGGTTCGCCGAGTTCATCGCCGCGATTCCCCAGTACGAACAGAACACAACGGAAACCGCACGCCTTGCGATTGCCGCCCGGGATCACCTGTTTGCCTGGGCGCAGAACGAAGGGATCGACTTTGATCTGAAGAAGCAGGGCATCCTCCATATCTACCGTGACAAGGCCGGGTTCGACCATGCGGCGAATGTTTCCAGGTTGCTGGCTGCCGGCGGCCTGGAACGTCGGGCGGTCACTCCCGAGGAAATGCGCTCTATTGAGCCCACGCTGGCGGGGACCTATTACGGCGGTTTCTACACCGAAAGCGATTCAACCGGTGATATCCATAAGTTCACCAATGGCCTGGCGGAGGCCATTCTTCGCCTCGGCGTCAAAACCTGTTATGAGCACTCGGTGACGGAACTGAGTGCGGACCAGTCCCATGCCTGGGTGACCTCGTTTGATGGTGAGGAGCAAACCCGTGACACCTTTGATGGTGTCGTGATCTGTGCCGGCGTGGGTAGCCGGGAACTGGCCGCCAAGCTGGGGGACCGAGTCAACATTTACCCGGTGAAGGGGTATTCCATCACCGTTGAGCTGGACGACCAAGCCTCCCAGGAAGCGGCACCGACGGTCAGTTTGCTGGACGATGCCACCAAGATAGTCACCAGCCGGCTGGGAGATGATCGGTTCCGGGTTGCGGGTACGGCGGAATTCAGCGGCTACAACCGTGATATCCGGGATGACCGAATCCGGCCGCTTACACGGTGGGTCGAGCAGTGTTTCCCTGGGGTTTGCACCCGCCGCGTCGTACCCTGGGCAGGGCTGCGCCCCATGCTGCCCAATATGATGCCGCGAGTCGGTCCGGGCCGGTTGCCCACCGTGTTCTATAACACGGGTCACGGTCATCTGGGCTGGACCCTGTCTGCAATCACTGCCGAGATGGTGGCGGATACCGTTGCGCCCGCGGTGTCAGGCACAACAGCGAGTACAGCCGGCTAGTGTTGGGAGATCGTGCCGAATTAACGTCGTTCGGCAGGCAGGATTTCCTGGCTTTTGGCCGCGAGTACGGAATCAGCTACCGCTTCCCCGGCGTCGACGGCCATGACGCCCCCGATGACGATTCAACCATCGCCCGGGGGTGGATTGATGAAACCCCGCTACCGTCGGGGTTTCGTTTCACTCATTCCGACCTGACGATCTCCCACAGCTACGAATCGGTGTCGCTGGGCCATGCGCCCCTGTTGATGGTGATCGTGCTCGAAGGACGCATCCGCCTGTCGGTTGGTGCGGTCGAGCGGGAGCTTGGGAGTGGCATGGCTGCCAGCCTGCAATTACGACCGGAATATGCACTGGCAGCCTATCAGCCTGCTGGTCAACGTTTGAAAACCATTGTGTTGGCTTTTGATCCCGGTGGCCCGTTGCCGGCGCAGACCGACCAGGGGTCTCTGCGAGCCCTGCTCAGGGGGGTGCAGGACCCAGTGGTGCTGTGGGACGTTCCACCGGTTCTCATGACGGCTCTTGAGCAACCCCTTGGCGTCGGGCTGCCTGAGCTTCAGAAAACACTGGTGCTGGAAGGTCTGGCTCTGCAGTTGGTGGGTCATGGTCTTCCGGAGCAGGTGCCAGCGATTGAACGGAAAAGTCGCACGTCCACCCAGGAACACCAGCGCCTGGAGGCCATTCGTCAGCTGCTGGAATTCGCCCCGACGGACAATTACTCCCTGACGGATCTCGCCAGCCGTGCCGCAATGAGCCCCAGCAGTTTGCGTAGTAAATTCCGTGCGACCTACGGATTGTCGGTGTTCGGGTATCTGCGGAAGTGCCGGTTGAACCTGGCCTGGCATTACCTGGAGCAGGGATACTCTGTTCAGCAGGCTGCCCACCGGTCCGGCTATCGACATGCCACTAACTTTGCGACCGCGTTCCGGCGCCAGTTCGGTGTTTCTCCCAAAACCGTCGTTTGAATCACGGTATTTATCGTTCCGCATACAAATTCTGTCACTTGGAATATCTAATTCTGGATCTAAAAGCGAATAATTCGCATTATATTATCGTTAGACCCAAGTGAGGTTTTCATGTTCCGACATTCCCGTTTGTCATTTGCGGTTGCCGTGGCCCTTGTCGGTGTCACCGGCGCGCCATTAGCCGTTGCCCAGGAACAGGGCGAACCGAAAATGCTGGATGCGCTAAACGTAACAGCGACCCGCAGCGCCACGAAGACCGATACCCCGGTGATTGAAACCCCGCAGTCAGTATCTGTTGTCAGCCGCGAAGACTGGGAAGAAAAAGGCGCCCGCACGGTGCAGCGCGCCGCCAGCTATACCCCGGGTGTGGGTACAAACCAGGTAGGGTCTTCCAACCGCTACGATTATCTGATTCTCCGCGGTTTTTCCGATGGCAGTATCAACAACACCTATCTGGATGGCCTGCGGGTGATGAACGACGGTGGCTCCTACAGCTCCTTCGCCATTGATCCCTGGTTTCTTGAGCGCATTGAGATTGTTAAAGGCCCGACCTCCGTTCTCTACGGCCAGGGCTCCCCTGGTGGGATTGTTGCCCTGACCAGCAAGCGTTCGGAGTTCCGGGATGGGGGTGAAATCCGTGTCTCGCTCGGCAACAACGCCCAGCGCAGCTTTGCCTTTGATGTCACCGGTCCGGTGGATGATGAGCAACGGGTTGCCTTTCGTGTGACCGGCATTGCTTCCGCTGCTGACGCGCAACAGGACCACGTGGAACTGGACCGTCGCGCCATTGCCCCGTCGCTGACCTGGGACATGACTGACGATACCAGCGTGACTCTGCTGGCCTACCTTCAACGTGATCCGGAGGGTGGCTACCACAGCGGTTTGCCGTACGAGGGCACGGTGGAGTCCCGCAACGGCCAGAAGATCGACAACACCTTCTTTGAGGGCGAACCGGACTACGACCTTTTCCGGCGCGACATGACCATGGTGGGGTACGATCTGGAGCATCGAATCAACCGTAACTGGTCCGCCTTGCAGAAAGCCCGTTACCTGGATTCGGACGTTGAGCTGAAACAGGTCTATGCCTACGGCTGGGCCTCGGCCACTGAGCTTAACCGCTACTACTCCGGTGGCGATGAGGATCTGCAGGCACTCACCGTTGATAACCAGATTCAGGGGGAATTGACGACTGGCGCGGTGGATCACACCGTATTGGTGGGGGTGGACTATCAGCAGCGTGAGAACGACGTGGTCTGGCCGTCGGGCGCCTTTCCGGCCATCGATGCCTTCAATCCTGAGTACGGGGCCGATCCCTCAGCCCTATACCCCCCGCAACGCAATCTCCGCAAGCAGAAACAGACCGGGGTCTATCTGCAGGACCAGCTGGCCACTGGTGGCTGGCGGTTGACGTTGGGTGGCCGTCACGACTGGGTGGAGATCGAGAACACCAATCGTGACACCGGTGTAGTGACAGAGCTGGACGAAACCCAGTTCAGTGGCCGTGCCGGGCTGCTCTACCTGTTCGACAACGGCATTGCACCCTACGTGTCCTACTCCACGTCGTTTTCGCCCAGCGCCTATACCGACCAGAACGGCGACCTGCTGGCCCCGAGTGAAGGCAAGCAGATAGAAACCGGGCTTAGGTACCAGCCGGTGGGAACCACGGACCTGTATACGCTCTCTCTGTTCCGCATCAACCAGGAGAATCTGGCCACCAAGCAGCCACAGGAGTCCTTCTACCGCAGCATTGGTGAGATTGAGTCCCAGGGTGTGGAGCTGGAAGCCAAGGCGCAGCTGACGGAGAACCTGAATGTCCAGGCCGGATATGCGTTCACGGACGTCACCTTTGAGAAGTCCGAGGCCTATCGCGAGGGCAATGCCGCCAGCCAGGTGCCGGAACACCAGCTGACCCTGTGGGCCGGTTACCGGTTCACTCAGGGAGTCCTTAACGGGGCAAACGCGGGATTGGGTGTCCGTCACAACGCGGACATCTACGCCGATGATGCCAACACCAAAAAGGTGCCGGACTACACCCTGGTGGATCTGGCACTGGGCTACGATTTCAGCAAGCTCGGCCTGGAAGGCGTTTCTACCCGGCTGAACGTGAACAATCTGCTGGACAAGGAATACGTGGCGTCCTGCTACAACAGTCTGGACTTCTGTTACTTCGGGGCAGAACGTAACGTTACGGCGTCGGTTTCCTATCGGTTCTGATCGGTGTGTGGGAAGTGATAACGGGCAAAAAATACCCTGAGTGCTGAAAACAGAGTCGATTCTGGCTCTTTTTTTAAGTAATATTACGAAACTCTTTTGAGTGGTCGTCCGGCCACTCTTCCTTGTTTCATGTAAGACCAAATAGGCACTCACCCTGTACCTTTGGGGGATTACCGGTTACACAAATATCAAGGAAGATGCGGGCCTTCTGCCACACAATTCCAACAAACCGTTTACTCAGAAGATTCCCGCAATGCCCACAACCGTTCTCTCCGGCTTTACCCACAACTTCCTGGGTAATGCGCCCACCTGGTACAAACAGGTCATCCTGCTTTTCCTGATTGCCAACCCCCTGATTGTCTGGACCCTTGGCCCGGCCGTGGCCGGTTGGGCGTTGGTGGGGGAGTTTATTTTTACTCTGGCCATGGCGCTGAAGTGTTATCCGCTGTTACCGGGTGGGTTGCTGGCGATTGAAGCCCTGTTAGTGGGTATGACGTCAGCGGATGCGGTGTACCACGAGGTGTTGGTGAACTTCCCGGTCATCCTGCTGCTGATGTTCATGGTGGCTGGCATCTACTTTATGAAAGAGCTGTTGCTGGTGACCTTTACCCAGATCCTGGTGGGTGTGCGGTCAAAGTCCGCGTTGTCACTGCTGTTCTGTGCCGCTGCGGCCGTTCTATCCGCGTTCCTGGACGCGCTTACCGTCACCGCAGTCATCATCAGTGTCGCTGTCGGTTTTTACTCGGTGTACCACAAGGTAGCTTCCGGCAAGGGTTATCATCACTCTGATCACAACGCCAACAGCGACGAACACGTGATTGAGCTGCACCGGGAAGACCTGGACAAGTTCCGGGCCTTTCTGCGTAGCCTGCTGATGCACGGCGCCATTGGTACGGCCTTGGGGGGAGTCTCCACCATGGTGGGTGAGCCCCAGAACCTGCTGATCGCCAAGGTAGTAGGGTGGGACTTTGTCAGTTTCTTCCTGCGCATGGCGCCGGTGAGCCTGCCGGTGCTGGTGGCCGGCCTGACCACCTGCTGGCTGCTGGAAAAGCTGCGCTGGTTTGGGTATGGCGCCCGGTTGCCCAAGCCTGTCCGCCAGGTACTGGAAGAGTTTGCTGACAACGAGCGCACCAAGCGCACGAAAGCCGACCAGGCTGCCCTGTGGGTGCAGGCAATGGCGGCCCTGGTGCTGGTTGTTGGGCTGGCGTTTCACCTGGCAGAGGTAGGATTGATCGGCCTTCTGGTGATTATCCTGATCACCTCGTTCACTGGTGTTACCGATGAGCACCAGATCGGCAAGGCCTTCCAGGAGTCGCTGCCATTTACCTCGTTGTTGGTGGTGTTTTTCGCCATCGTCGCGGTGATTCACGAGCAACACCTGTTCAAGCCGATCATCGATTTTGTGCTCAGCCTGCCGCAGGACCAGCAGCCGGGCATGTTCTTTATTGCCAACGGGTTGTTGTCGATGATCAGCGACAATGTGTTCGTAGCCACCGTTTACATCAGTGAAATCAAACAGGCGCTGGACGCCGGCAGTATCGACTACGAGCATTTCCAGGAGCTGGCCATCGCCATCAATACCGGCACCAACCTGCCCAGTGTGGCTACCCCCAATGGCCAGGCAGCGTTTCTGTTCCTGCTGACGTCTGCAATCGCCCCGCTGGTGCGATTGTCCTATGGGCGGATGGTTGTGATGGCGTTTCCCTATACCATCGTGATGGGCGCGGTAGGTCTGTTTTGCGTCATCAATCTGGTTTGACCAAGCGGACATCGCCATACCAGGCGGTGGCAGATGCTCCGGTGTTGTCGGAATCCGACATGATGGCGACGCCCACCAGCTTCGGCGGCTCTCGGTCAAAGGCCTTGCGGTAGTCCGCAACGATATCCCGCTCCACCGTGACCCATTCGCCTGTGTTCGCCGTCCCGGAGTTCACCGCTACCATCATCGTGGTATCGGTGAACGGGTTGGCAACGATCTCGCCAACCGGCAGCCGGTTGGCCCAGATGTAGTTCAGCGCATTGCCCGGCAGTTCCTCCCCGAACACCACTTCCACGGTCTTGCGTTTGGCGCGCTCGAAAAAGCCGGCTTCGTCCGGCTCGAACTCAAAGGCCACGTAGATTCGCGCAGGGTAGTCATCGCCCTCCTTTTTACGGGCGTTTCCCTGCTCATAGACGTTCGACACTTTCCACCGCCAGCGCAGGATCAGTGAATCCCCGGGTTCGACGGACACCCTGGCTATCAGCCCGGAGGCGCTGTTGTCCGTGGTGGCCATGACCACCTGCTCGCCGTTGTCGTCCGTCAACTGATAGCGACTGTGGCGGTCTATCTTCGGAAACTCCATCGGTTCCCAGCCATCTTCCAGGGACGTTATGGTCGAAAACGCGGTGATCAGCGAGTTTTCCGTGCTGTCTGCCTGGGCCGAAGCGGCCATCAACGAAAGTGTGAGGGCGGCCGTCAGGTATCTCGGTAGCGGTGTCATGGGATGCTCCTATGGGTTTGTTTACTGACCGGTAACCGTCGAAAAAGTGCCTTGTTGTAATTTATCTTAGCCTATATAGTGTTTATATCCTTGGCTTAGTACCAGATATAGTGATCAAAGGCTGATCAATCACAGATCGCCCTCGTCACGATGATCGTGGTACCGGGAATCCGGTGAGACTCCGGAACTGACGCGCAGCGGTATTGGGGAACGAGCGTGGCATAAAGACACTGGCGAATGCCGGGAAGTCGCCACGCAAGGCCGAGCCAACAGGTTCACGCCCCTGAGTCCGAAGACCTGCCAGGGAATACAACTGCACCTTCGCGTATCAAGGTGAGCAGATCGGTTTTGCGTTGTCTCTGTTCAGAGCAATGCTCGCCCCTGCGTACGCGAAGGTCTTGGCATAAACGCGTACTCAGGAGAACCGACATGTCCACTGCCACCCTGGCCGAGCCCGGCCAATCTGCCTCAACCAGCACTGCCTCCCTACAGGTTATTAAACGTAATGGCGCCCTCGTTGGATTCGACGCCAGCAAAATCAGTGTTGCCGTGACCAAAGCGTTTCTTGCCGTCGAAGGCGATGAAGCAGCAGGCTCGGCCCGTATTCACGATTCCGTGGAACAGGTCACCCATCAGGTCATGCAGGCCATCAGCCGACGCTTGAAAGCCGGCGGCAAGGTGCACATTGAAGATATCCAGGACCAGGTGGAACTGGCGCTGATGCGGGCGGAGGAGCAGAAAGTGGCCCGCGCCTATGTACTCTACCGGGAGGCCCATGCCCAGGAGCGAGCCAGCCTGGCGCCGGTGGAGGCCCATCCCACACTCACGGTGAAAAAAGCCAACGGTGAGGCTGCACCGCTGGATCTGGGGCTGATGAAAGTCCAGGTGGAGCGTGCCAGCCAGGAATTGGAGGGCATCGATGGCGAATCCCTGGTGGAAGGGGCGCTGCGGAACCTGTACGACGGTATCGCTGAGGAGGAGGTGCTGTCTGCGCTGATCATGACCGCCCGCGGCCGCATCGAGCAGGAACCGGACTACAGTGCCGTAACCGCTCGTCTGCTGCTGGAACAACTCAGGCTGGAAACCGCGGCCGCCTTGAGCCTGCCCCTAAGTTTGCCGCTGGCGGAAATATACCCGCAGGCCCTGAGCACCTTCATTGAGCAGGGTATCCACTACGAACTGCTCGACGAAGCCATGGCGGCGTTTGACCTGGAGCGGCTGGGTGCTGCCCTCAAGCCGGAGCGGGACCACCAGTTTGGGTTCCTCGGCCTGCAGACTCTCTACGACCGCTATTTCCTCAACTGGAAAGGTGACCGGCTGGAGTTGCCCCAGGTTTTCTTCATGCGCGTGTCCATGGGTCTGGCGTTGCAGGAAGACGACCCCAATGCCCGGGCCATTGAGTTCTACGACCTGTTGTCATCCTTCGACTACATGGCCTCCACGCCAACCCTGTTCAACAGTGGTACCCGACATTCCCAGCTTTCATCCTGCTACCTCACCACCGTTCAGGATGATCTGGAGGGTATCTATGGTGCCATCCGCGACAACGCCATGCTGTCCAAGTGGGCCGGCGGCCTGGGTAACGACTGGACGCCAGTCAGGGCTTTGGGCTCCCACATCAAGGGTACCAACGGCAGCAGCCAGGGTGTGGTGCCATTCTTGAAAGTGGTGAACGACACGGCGGTGGCGGTGAATCAGGGCGGCAAGCGCAAGGGCGCCGTGTGCGCTTACCTGGAAAGCTGGCACCTGGATATTGAGGAGTTCCTGGAGCTACGCAAGAACACCGGCGATGAGCGTCGTCGTACCCACGACATGAACACCGCCAACTGGGTACCGGACCTGCTGATCGAACGCATGCGCAGTGATCAGGACTGGACCCTGTTCTCTCCAAACGACACTCCGGACCTGCATGACCTGTACGGCAACGCATTCCGGGAGCGGTACCAGGAATACGAGGCGATGGCGGCCAGGGGCGAGATTACTCTGTTCAAGACGGTGTCCGCCAAACTGCTCTGGCGCAAGATGCTGACCGTGCTGTTCGAGACCGGGCACCCCTGGATTACCTTCAAGGACCCCTGCAATCTGCGCTCACCGCAGCAGCATCGGGGCGTGGTGCACAGCTCCAACCTGTGTACTGAAATCACCCTGAACACCAGTGCGGATGAGATCGCCGTGTGCAACCTGGGGTCCATCAACCTGGCGGCCCATGTCCACAATGGTGAGCTGGATGTCCAGCGCCTCGAACGCACGGTCAATACTGCGGTCCGCATGCTCGATAACGTGGTCGACATCAATTACTACGCAGTGCCCCAGGCGAAGAGTTCCAATTTCAAGCATCGGCCCGTTGGTCTTGGCCTGATGGGCTTTCAGGATGCGTTGTATCGGCTCAATCTGCCCTACACCAGCGCGGAAGCGGTGGAGTTTGCCGATGTGGCGATGGAGCAGATCAGTTATTTCGCGATCCGGGCCTCGGCTGCGCTGGCCGGTGAACGCGGCGCCTACGAGACCTACGAAGGCTCATTGTGGCATCAGGGTATTCTGCCCATCGACTCAATCAACCTGTTGAAAGAGGCCCGTCAGGACGGCGACCTGAGCCTGAATACCAGCAGCCGCCTGGACTGGACGGCGGTGCGGGAACTCATCGCCCGCAATGGCATGCGTAACAGCAATGTGATGGCCATTGCGCCAACGGCGACCATCTCCAACATCGTCGGTGTCTCCCAATCCATCGAACCGGCGTACCAGAACCTGTTCGTGAAATCGAATCTCTCCGGCGAGTTCACGGTGGTTAATCCATCTCTGGTTCGTGATCTGAAAGCTGAGGGTCTGTGGGACAACGTGATGGTGAACGATCTCAAGTACTTCGATGGCAGCGTGCAGCAGATTGATCGTATACCGGCAGCACTGAAGGCCCGCTACGCCACCGCCTTTGAGATCGATGCCCGCTGGCTGGTGGAGGCGGCGGCCAGGCGCCAGAAATGGCTGGACCAGGCCCAGAGCCTGAACCTTTACATGGCGGAACCCAGCGGCAAAAAGCTGGATGAGTTGTACCAGCTGGCCTGGGAACGTGGACTGAAAACCACCTATTACCTGCGCTCGCTCGGGGCCACGGGTGCCGAGAAAACCGCGCCGGTAGCAGCACCGCAACCACAGGTATGCAGCATTGATGAGCCGGACTGCGAAGCCTGCCAGTAAATCCGACCGCCACCAAGATTCTAGAGGTTAAAAGATGCTTAACTGGGACGACGAACCAAACACCCAAACCCGCCCGGCTACCCAGGAGGGTCCGGCCCCGGTCAATGTCGATGACAAGCGCGTTATCAACGGCGAAACCGACATCAATCAGCTGGCACCCTTCAAGTACCCCTGGGCCTGGGAATACTTCATGAATGCCAACAAGAACCACTGGACGCCGCTGGACGTGAACATGGCTCAGGACGTTCACGACTACCACCACCGCCTGTCCGCGCCGGAAAAGCACGTGTATGAGAACGTGCTGGCCTACCTCACCACCTCCGACATCCTGGCGATGCGCAACATCGGCCTGGCGGTGATGGAGAAGATGAGTGCCCCGGAATTGCAGATTTACCAGGCGCGGCAGGTGTACGAGGAAGCCATGCACACCTGGGCCTACCAGCACTGCATTGAAACCCTCAACCTTGACCAGAGCGAGATCTACAATCGCTATCGGGTGGTCCCCGCGATCAACGGCAAGATCCAGATGGCCAACCGCCGGCTGGATGCCGCCATGCGCTCTGATATGAACCTGCGCAACAAGGACGACCTGCAGGAGTTCATTATGTCCTACCTGTTCTTCGCAGCGGTCTTTGAGGGTGCCTGGTTCTACAACGGTTTCAGCCCCATCTTCGCCCTGCAGCGCCGGGGCCTGATGCGGGGCACCGGTGAGCAACTGCAGTACATCCTGCGGGACGAAGCCATGCACTTCTCGTTCGGGCTGAAAGTGGTGAACCAGATCCTGGAAGAGGAAAACATCACGCTGGACCCCAAAGCCGTGCGTGATATGTGGGACGAGTCCGAAGCCGCTGAAACCGCCTACGCCAACTACATCCTGCGGAACCCGATCCTGGGCTATTCCGCCGAGTACCACAGCGAGCAGTTCCGTTTTGTGGCCAATCGCCGGGCCAGAACCGTTGGCCTGGACGAACCGTTCCCGGGCGCGAAGAACGTCTCACCCTGGCTGGATGAGCAGGCCACCCTGCGTAAGGAGAAAAACTTCTTTGAAACCCGGGTCATCGAGTATCAAACCGGCGCGCAGTTGGAGTGGTAGCAACGTACTGACCTTCAGTCCGGCGGGCTGGCCGGCACTTACGTGCCGTTCAGAATCCAGCCTGCCGCCTTCTCCGCAATCATCAGTGTGGGGGAGTTGGTATTACCGCTGGTGATGGTCGGCATGACACCGGCATCCACCACGCGCAGGCCGGCGACGCCACGAACTCTGAGGTGAGGGTCGACGACTGCCATGTCGTCGTCTGCCCGCCCCATGCGGGTGGTTCCCACCGGGTGAAAAATCGTGGTGCCGATGTCTCCCGCCAACCGGGTAAGTTCCTCATCGGTCTGGTACTGAAGGCCCGGCTTGAACTCTTCCGGTTCGTACTTGGCCAATGCCTGTTGCTCTGCAATGCGGCGCGTTACCCGAAGGGAATCCGCTGCGACCTTGCGGTCTTCCTCGGTGTTCAGGTAGTTGGGGGCAATGGCGGGCTTGATTCTGGAGTCCCGGCTACGAATGCGCACGCTACCGCGGCTCGTCGGATTGAGGTTACAGACGCTGGCGGTAATGGCTGGAAAGTCATGCAAAGGCTGGCCAAATGCCTCCAGACTCAATGGCTGAACGTGGTACTGGATGTTGGCGTACTCATATTCTTCGGAACTGCGGGTAAACAGACAGAGTTGGGAGGGGGCCATGCTCATGGGGCCGGAGCGGGTAAGCAAATACTCCAGCCCAATTCGTGCCTTGCCAACCAGTGAGTTAGCCATGGTGTTCAGGGTCTTCGCGCCCCGAACCTTGTAGACCGATCGAATCTGCAGGTGATCCTGAAGATTCTCGCCGACGCCGGGTAAGTCGGCAACAACCGGGATATCGTGTTCCCGAAGCAGATCCGCCGGGCCAATGCCTGACAGCTGCAGCAACTGGGGGGATCCGATAGCGCCGGCTGAGAGGATGACTTCGCGGCGTGCGTGGGCGGTCATTTCTCCCCCTCCTGGTCGCTCCACACGTACGCCGGTGCATCGGGGCATTTCACCGGCCGCCATGTCCAGCGCCATGACATGGGTGGAATGCCACAGTGTCAGGTTAGGGCGCGTCTTGGCCGGCCGCAGGAACGCCTTCGAGGTGCTCCAGCGCCAGCCGGAGCGCTGGTTGACTTCGAAGTAGTCAACGCCTTCGTTGTCGCCGCGGTTGAAGTCCCGGGTCCGGGGAATGCCAGCCTGAACGCAGGCGCTGGCAAAATCCTCCAGAACGGTCCATTTCAGCCGCTGATGCTCGATCCGCCACTCACCGCCGTGGCCGTGGTAATTCCCGTGTTCCGGATCGGCGTCGCCTTCTTCGTCCAACCGGTAGTGATCTTCATGACGCATAAAGTCGGGCAGGCAGTTATCCCATGACCACGCCTGCTCTCCGGTAACATCGGCCCAGTGGTTGTAATCCCGGGCCTGGCCACGAATGTAGAGCATGCCATTGATGCTGGAGCAGCCACCCAGGGTTTTCCCCCTGGGGTAGATCAGTGATCGACCATTCAGGCCGGGGTCCGGCTCGGTGCGAAAGCGCCAGTCCGTGCGAGGGTTGTCGATGCAATAAAGGTAGCCCACTGGAATATGGATCCAGTGGTAATTGTCACGACCACCCGCCTCGATCAGCAGCACCCGGTTGGCCGGGTCGGCGCTCAGACGGTTAGCCAGCAGGCAGCCGGCAGAGCCGGCCCCGACGACGATGTAATCAAACTCGTGCTGCCCGTGTGCATTGTTGTTATTGGACATGGTCTGTCTCCCGGACTGGTTTGCGTGTTACTTGGCGGTTGGCATCACAAACTCGGCACCGGCATCGATGGAGTCTGACCAGCGCTGCATAATGGATTTCTGCCGAGTATAGAATTTAACGCCCTCTTCACCGTAGGCATGGGTGTCGCCAAACATTGAGCGTTTCCAGCCACCGAATCCGTGCCAGGCCATGGGAACCGGAATGGGCACGTTGATACCGACCATGCCAATCTGAATGCGACGGCCAAATTCACGGGCGACGCTGCCGCTCTCGGTGAAACAGCTGACACCGTTGCCGAATTCATGATCATTGATCAGGCGGATGGCGGTCGCAACATCGGGAACCCGCACGCAGGCCAGCACCGGGCCGAAGATCTCTTCCCGGTAAATTGTCATCTCCGGAGTGACGTGATCGAACAGCGTGCCACCCATCCAGAAACCTTCGCCGCAGCCTTCGCCCGTTGACGTTGCATCAAAGTCGCGGCCGTCGACCACCAGTTCAGCGCCTTCAGCCACACCTTTATCAATATAACCGGTAATGCGCTGGTGAGCGCTGGCACTGACAATCGGACCCATTTCGGCGTCCAGGTCCATGCCGTTCCTGACCTTCAGGCTGCGTGCCCTCTCGGCCAGCCTGGGGATGAGTTTGTCAGCGACATCACCGACCAGAACCGCCACGCTGATGGCCATGCAACGTTCGCCGGCACTGCCGTAACCCGCGCCAATGAGTGCATCCACGGCTTTGTCCAGATCGGCATCGGGCATAACCACCATGTGGTTCTTGGCGCCGCCGAGGGCCTGAATGCGCTTGCCGTGACGGGCGCCATTTTCATAGATCAGATTGGCAATCGGAGTGGAGCCGACAAAACTCAGCGCCATAACGTCCGGGTGCTCAATGAGCGCTTCCACCGCACCTTTGTCACCCTGCACCACATTGAAGACGCCGTCGGGCAGGCCAGCCTGTTTGAGCAAATCAGCGAGCATCAGAGACGCACTGGGGTCGATCGGGCTGGGCTTGAGCACAAAGGTATTGCCGGCAGCGATCGCCACCGGGAACATCCACATGGGCACCATCACCGGGAAGTTAAACGGCGTAATACCAGCGACCACGCCCAGGGGCTGGCGGGTCGTCCAGTTATCGATACCGGTACTGACCTGTTCGGTATAGTCGCCTTTGAGAAGCTGGGGAATACCGCAGGCAAACTCCACGATATCAATCCCCCGGGCAACTTCCCCCTGAGCGTCGGTAAAGACCTTGCCATGTTCGCGAGTAATCGCTTCGGCCAGTTCGTCTTTGTGCTGGTTAAGCAGTTCCAGAAACCTGAACATGACACGTGCGCGACGAATCGGCGGGGTGTCCGCCCAGCTTGGGAAGGCAGCAGACGCAGCGGCCACGGCCTGATCAACATCATCGCGGTTGGCAACAGCGGTCTGGCCTGAGACCTTGCCGGTAGCGGGATTGAATACGTCCTGAGTTTGGCCGGAGCTGCCTTCTGAAATTTGCCCATTGATATAATGCTGGATCGTTGGATTGCTCATGGTTGTCTTTTCCTGTTTTTGATTCAGTTTGTTGTAAGGGCTCTGGAAGCCATTAATCGGGGCATTCGTCGCCATTGAATAAGAATTGAACAGATAATTTACGGTTGGTCAGGTACCGAAGCAATTGAGTTATTTTAAATCATGATATAAGTAATTCTTATATTGGAGTTCAGGAGGGGAGACGGCTATGCAACACTTGCAGGGATTACGCGCCTTTGTGTCTGTGGCTCGTGAGGGGAGTGTTTCCAGGGCTGCCGAGCGACTGCATCTGACACAGCCGGCCGTGAGCCTGAAATTGAAACAGCTACAGGATGATCTTGGCCTCAGGCTTTTTCGGCGTAAGCCGCAGGGGTTGGTGCTGAGCGCTGATGGTCACAACCTGTTGCCGGTGGCAGAAAAGGCGTTGGCGGGAATAGCTGCATTTGAGCAAAGCGCCCAGGCATTGCACAGCACTGTTCGCGGACGCCTTAAGATAGGTACCATCGTGGATCCGGAATTTATCCGTCTGGGGTCGTTTCTACACCAATTGGTGGCTCGCGCGCCCCAACTTGAAACCGAGCTGCATCAGGGAATGAGTGGCCGGGTTCTGGAACAGGTCCGTAATGGCAGCCTGGACGTTGGTTTTTTTCTTGCCCCGCCAGGTCTGGGCGCTGGACAGTCATCGCCAGAATTAATGTACAGAGAGCTGACCCGGTTTGACTATCACGTTATTGCACCGGCGGGATGGGCGTCACGGGTGGCGGACAGTCGCTGGTCGAGCCTCGCCGGGCTGCCCTGGATCGTGACGCCGCCGGATTCTGTGCACAATCGGTTATTGGCTGACGCAATGGAGCCTCATGGATTGGTTCCAAATGGCGTTGCACAGGTCGACCAGGAAGCCTGCATGCTGGACCTGGTCAGGGCGGGCGTCGGGCTCAGCCTGGCCCGGGATGCCCTGGCGATGGCAGAGCGACAGGAACGGGGGCTGGTCGTTGTGGAAGGCGTGCGTATCCCCTGTGCCCTGAGTTTTATCTGGCGCAAGGACCGTGAGGACGAGCTGGTGATTGCAGAGGCGCTGGAGGCGCTTGCCGGTGTGTGGTTGTTTGAGACTCTTGATGACATCGACCGTGAAAATCGGCCCATTAGCCCGTGACACTGTCCATCAGGCGGACAGTGTGCTCAAGCGTTATTTCTGCTGGGATGTTCGGCCCTACGTGCCAAAAACATAGGCGGAAAATTTTTTTGGAATAAACGCCAGGCTCAGCCGTCTCCCTGATGAAAGCCACCCGAAACGGGTAAATCAGGAGGACGTAACCATGAAAAAACATGTACTGACACTCGCAATCTGTTCCATTCTTTCCACCGGCGTTTTCGCCGCAGAAGGGTCTGGCGCGGCCAATGCAAACGCGCAGGCTGAAACCAACATGAGTGCGGAAGCCAGCACCCGCAACGGTGTTTCCGCGAATGGTGGTGCCTCTGCAAGCGCAGAGGGTAGTGTCAACGGCGAAGCCGCTCGAGACGAAGCTGCCGACCAACGCCAGGCGGCCAGTGAAGAAGCCCGCGGAAGGGCCGATCAGGCGGTCAGCGCTGGCGTTGAAACCGGCCAGAAGGTGCGAGCAACCGCCGATGCCACAGCGGACACGGCTCGCGATGAAGCTGGTGAGAAGCGCGAACAGGCGCAAGAGCGCATGAACGAGACCCGAAATGCCGAGATTCGCGCTGAAACCAATCAGCAGATCGGAACGTCTGTATCTGACAGCGTCCGGAGTGAAGTGCAGAACACCGTCAAGGGGACCGTGAAAGGGTCCGGCAGTGGCGGCCTGCTATAACCACTCCTCCAGACTCGCCGGGCCATAGGGCCCGGCTTTCTTTTGGACGCCCAAGTGAAAGGAGCAGACATGCAGTTGATTCAACGTATTTTGACCTTGCCCCTGGCCATTGGCCTGGCGTCACCGGTATTAATGGTTCAGGCGCAGGAGAAAGCGTCAGCGAACGGTTACCTTGAAGGCGGTTACGAGCACGACAGCAACGTGACTGTGGATGAACTGAACACGTCCGCCGATGAGAGCGATCAGGCCTGGGTTTTCGACGCCGGTCTGGAAGGCATCCTGAAACCCACCGAGCGGTTAAACGTGACACTCGGCTATTCGCTCTCGGGCAGACGGTACCAGAACCTTGATGAATTCGATCAGGACATTCACCTGCTGTCGGCCGATGTCAGTTATGACTTCGACCCGGTCACCGTTGGCACCAGTTATTACTATTCCCACGCAACCCTGGGGTCAGATCCGTTCCTCGATTTCCGGCGTGCCAGTGTCTACCTGGGCAGCCTGCTCGCGGAGGACGTTTATCTGCGGGGCAGCCTGCAGGACAAGCGCAAGGAATTTGATGACAGTGATGCGCGGGATGCCGAGATAAAAGGCGCCAGTCTGGATGCATTCTTCTTTTTCAACCAGGCCCAGAGCCACTTTCTACTCGGCCTTGACGGTGATCGCGAAGATGCGGAGGCGAAAGCCTACGACAATGACCTGCTTCGCGTTCGGGTAGCGTTGGTGCATCGGTTTACCCTGGCCGGCGAGGAAAACCGCCTGCGGTTTGGCTGGCGTTATGAGGACAGGGAGTATGAAGAGGTGACCGTCACCAGTACCAGCCCGGTTCTGACGGACCCTCTGACCGGTGACCTTACCGAACGCTCAAGCAATGAGCGGGCGGACAAAGCCCGTATTCTGGAGGCCAGCTGGCGGATTGGACTCAACGAGGTGTTCAGTGTTGAGCCCAGTGTTTCCTGGGGCCAGTACACCTCGAACGTGGATTCCGCGGATTACGACAAGACGGTGGCGGGGGTGACGCTCAGGGCGGATTTCTGAAACCCGGCAGTCAGAAATCCAGAAAGCCGTGACCGAATTCGGTGTCCCGGCCAGGACGGCCAAGATCCTTCGCTGCATTGATCAGGGCACCAATGGCCTTGTCTTCCGAAAGTTCATTACGTTGGCAGGCCAGTGCAGCGGCAACCACTGGCGACGCCAGCGAGGTGCCGCTGTCTGCAACCATGCCGGCATCAGGGTGTGCTACCGGAACGGTGACGCCGTTGCTGGCAAACATCACCTGTTCACCCCGATTGGCCCAGCGATAGAGCTTCCCGGAACTATCAGCCGCCGTCACACCGATCACATCGGTGTAGGCGGCCGGATATAATGGCGGGGCAGAGGGCCCTTGATTGCCTACCGCCGCAACCATCAGCACGCCGCGCTCCCTGAGGCGGCTCACCGCCGCGGCGAGAAGCTGGTTGTCCGGGCCGGTCAGGCTGATGTTGATAACCGACAAATCCTGACCGGCCAGCCAGTTCAGGCCTTCCAGTAAATGACCAAGTGTGGCGCCTGAGAGGGTGCGATCCCGGTCATAGAACACCGAGGCATTGAAGATCGTAGCCTGCGGCAGCCGGGCAGGCCATTGCCCAGGCCGGTTTCCCACCAGCAGGCTGGCGACGGCCGTGCCGTGAATCGCCGGCTCAGTCAGTGTTCCGTCCACTTCCGCCAATGCCAGAAAACGCTCCTGCACAACTTGTGCACTTTCAAATACCCGATGGTCTGTGGCAATCGACGTATCCACCATTCCAACGCGAACCGGGGCGGTGCAGAGGCTACGCCACTGTGGCACTTTGGTCTCTGACAGGGGCTCTTTCGCACCCGTTTGCGGAGCATAGATATGGTTGCGGTCCAGCCGATCCGCGAGTTCTGGTAGGGCGTCCTGTAGGGCATTATGGGAATCCAGCTCGGCAGTGACCCGGAACCGCACCACGGTCATTCCCAGGCCGGTCAGCTCGCGGCGCTCGATAATTGTGATCCCGGGGCGATCAAGGCGGGCGAGTTCCGCAGCGGTACCGGTCACCAGCCACTGACCTTCCACGGCACGGAAACCGTCGTCCAGTTGGATATCATTGAACGCTTTCTGTCCCTGACGCGTGAGAATGGGAAGGACTGACGGTAACGCTTCGAGCGGTTCCATGAGCTCTGTGGCCTGTGTGTTGATCTGCTTCTCAAGGCGACGGTCCATGGCCTGCTCCACCATGCGCTGTGTCTTCTGTTCAACCTGGCGGGTTATTGGATCTATCTGGCCGCTGGTTACGTCACCGACACCAATGGACAAGGCCGGTGCGGAAAGCGTGCAAAGAGCGATTGCAGGAAACAAGTGTCTCAAGAGAAAAGGTTTCATCGTGCCCGTCCGATTAAAGATGTGTGTCATACGATACAACGGCCCGGCGGAAAAAAAATTCCTTCGTTCATGGAATAAATCGGTTTCACGACCGTTTTACCGATAACACCTTTGGAAATGGAAGGCTATGAAAGAGGAAATCACCGAACTATTACCAAGGCTCCGACGATTCGCCTACTCGTTGACCGGCTCCCTGTCAGACGCCGACGACCTGCTACAGAATACGGTGGAGCGTTTGTTGACCCGGGACATGCCGGACGACGCCGATCTTACCAAGTGGGCATTCCGGGTTTGCCGTAATGTCTGGATAGACGAGTGTCGCGCGCGTAAGGTTCGGCGGGACGCCGCGGAACATCCGGAGTTGACGGATGGCCAGGTGATCAATGGCGAGCACCAGACCACCAAAGAGATCGAATGGCACCGGGTGGACGCTGCGATGGCAAAACTGCCACAGGACCAGCGGCAGATTATCTCCCTGGTGGCAATCCAGGGCATGCCCTACAAAATCGTAGCTGAGATTCTGGAAGTGCCCAAGGGTACGGTGATGAGCCGGCTGGCCCGAGCCAGGGCGGCATTAAGCGAGGCCCTGGCGCCTGTAACCATGAGGACCGATTCATGAAGATGACTGATGAAACCCTGTCGGCTTTCCTCGATAACGAACTGACCGACGCGGAGATGGAAGCAGTTCGGGACCAGATTGAGAAGGATCCAACGTTGGCAGATCGACTGGCCGAGATGGCTTCCGTGGATGCCGAACTACAGGCCCATTACGGCTCGATTGATGACCGTCCCATTCCGGCTTCGATTACCCAAATGCTGGAGGAAAAGGCCTCCCGGAGTGCTGCGCCCGCGCAGGACAATGTGGTCACCTTTCCGTGGTGGCGCAGGCTGCCCGGCCACACGGGTAAAGCGATCGCCGCCGCTATCATCGCGGGGGTGGCGCTGACGCAATGGCTGACGGTAGCAACGGACGGCGATCCGATGTCGCCCGCGGTGGCGAACGTTCTGGATAGCCAGCCCAGTGGCGAAGTTTACCAGGTTAATGACCAGGCAAGCCTGACGCCGAGACTGACGTTCCAGAGCCAGGCCGGTCAATGGTGCCGTCAGTTCCGCCTGGAGACGCAAACGTCCGCGTCGGAGCAAATTGCCTGTCGCACTGGCGAGGGTTCCTGGGAACAGGTGGCCACTGCCGAAGCAGAGCCTTCCCTGGCACCTGATGTATACCAGACAGCGAGCGGTGGCAGCGTGCTTGACGAGGAACTGGACCGGATGATGGCCACGCCCCCCATTGGGCCGAACCAGGAGCGTGCGTTGCTTGAACAGCAGTGGAGGCGTAATTAACAGTCCTGCGTCCCAGCGGTTTGCGGTTCCGGTGGATGGCAACACGGAGGAATCCAGCTAGTATCAAGGTGTTTATCCTTCGCTGACCTGATGGGGCCGTAATGACCGAATACTTTATCCAGGCGTTTATCTATCTGACCGCCGCTGTTGTCGCGGTGCCATTGGCGAAGCGCCTGGGTTTGGGGTCGGTATTGGGGTATCTGGTGGCCGGTGTCGTCATCGGGCCGGTGACGGGGCTGGTGGGCCAGGAAACCGCAACCATTCAGCATTTTGCCGAGTTTGGTGTGGTCATGATGCTGTTTCTGGTGGGCATGGAGCTGGACCCGAAATCCCTCTGGGCCATGCGGATTCGTTTGCTGGGCCTGGGCGGCCTGCAAGTGGTGCTCACCTCCGCTGCCGGAATGGCGATTGCCTGGTGGATGGGGCTGCAATGGCAGACCACCGTCGCCGTTGGCCTTATCTTCTCGTTGTCTTCCACCGCCATTGTGCTGCAGACCCTGAACGAGAAAGGACTTAGCAAAACCGAGGGGGCCCGGGGCGCTTTCTCGGTGCTGTTGTTCCAGGATATTGCGGTCATTCCCATGCTGGCGGTGATTCCCCTGCTGGCGATATCCGAACTGGCGGGCGTTGGGGCGACGGACCCCGGGCACCAGGGCGGTTTCAGCCTGGTGGCGCATCTACCGGGCTGGGCTCACGCCCTGGTGGTGATCGGCTCAGTGACCACGGTGATCGTCGGCGGTCATTACCTGAGCCGGCCCCTGTTTCGTTACGTGGTTCAGTCCGGTATGCGGGAGGTTTTTACAGCCACCGCGTTAATGCTGGTGATCGGTATTGCCGCGCTGATGAGCGTTGTCAACCTGTCGCCGGCGCTCGGGGCTTTCCTCGCCGGTGTGGTGCTGGCCAACAGCGAGTTCCGTCACGAACTCGTGGCCAACATCGAGCCCTTCAAAGGGTTACTGCTCGGATTGTTTTTCATCACGGTGGGTGCCGGTATCAACTTTGAGGTGCTGGCGGCGCAATGGGGCACAGTAATCACATTGGCGCTGGCGGTTATCCTGGTCAAGGCAGCAATTCTGCTGCTCCTGGCATTGTTATTCGGGCTGCGGGGCCGTGATGGCTGGCTGTTCACCCTCGGGCTGGCCCAGGCCGGCGAATTCGGCTTCGTGCTGCTGACCTACAGCATGCAGAACAGTGTGATCCCCGCGGACATCGCCCAGCTTCTGGGATTGGTGGTGGCGCTGTCCATGTTCCTGACGCCGCTGTTGTTTATTGCCTACGACCGGCTGATCTTGCCGCGGTATCGTGAAGCCCGCAATGAGCAGCGGGAAGCCGATGTGATCGAGGAGCAGGCTCCAGTGATCGTGGCCGGGGTTGGACGATTTGGCCAGATTGTGTGCCGGTTGTTGCGCGCCAACAAGATTCCCATTGTCGCGCTGGATCTGGCCCTGGATCAGATCGAAAACCTGCGACGTATCAACATCAAAAGCTATTTCGGTGACGCCAGCCATACGGGGTTACTGGAAACGGCGGGCATCGCCCACGCGCGCTTGCTCGTGGTTGCGATTGACGACCGGGATAGAGCCGTGGCCCTGGTGCACCATGTCAAACAACACTACCCCGGCGTCTGGGTACTGGCACGGGCGTTCGATCGGGGCCATGGCTATCAGTTGCGCCAGGCCGGCGCTGACGACGTCGTGAGCGAAACCTACCATTCTGCGGTGGAGCTGGGTGGCCATGCACTGACCGCATTTGGCGTTCACCCATTGCGGTCGCGGCAGATGACCTGGGCATTTATCAATAATGAGAAGTCCCACGAGGACGAACTGTTCGACGCCTGGAAGGAAATCGAAGAGGGTATCCGCTTTAGCCCCCGTTATGGTGAGTTGTTCATGAAGCTGGAGGACACCCTGAGTGACGTGATGCAGCAGGACTGGGAGCCGCCCAGCCGTGAGGAGGTGCCCTTGTGGTCACCTCCCAGAACCGATGAGTGACGCCTACTGTGGTTAATCTGAATCTCCGCCATCTCTATTACTTCTGGGCGATTGCCCGCGATGGCTCAATCGTCCGTGCAGCAGAGAGCCTTGATCTGACCCCGCAGACCCTAAGCGGTCAGCTGGCTACCTTTGAATCGGCGCTGGGTAATGCCCTGTTCCGACGCGCCAACCGGTCGCTGCAATTGACCGATTTCGGACAAACCGTGTTCAGCTACGCGGACGACATGTTCCAGACCGCCCAGGCGCTGACGGATGTGCTCCAGCAACCTCCGGAAGACAGGCCCCTGAGCCTGTCGGTTGGCATTGCCGCTTCGATACATAAATTGATTGCCTATCATCTGACGGAACCCGCCCTGTCGCTCTCACGCGAAGTTCGCCTGAGCTGCCGTACCGGCGACACCGCGGAACTGCTCAAGCGTCTTGCCCAGCGAGAGCTGGATATTGTACTGACCGACCGGGAGCCTGCTCTCTCAGAGGCGGGTCACTTCCGCAGCTACCGGTTGGCGAGTTCGTCGATGTCGCTGTTTGCAACGCCGCAACTGGCGCGCGTACTGTCTGCTGGTTTCCCCGCCAGCCTTGACCGGCAGCCGTTCCTGGCTACCTCCCTGGATGCCCCGTATATCAGCGCCTTGATGAACTGGTTCTCCAGTCAGAGTATTCGCGTGAAAGTGGTGGCCGAAGTGGATGACAGTGCTCTGATCAAGGTGTTTGGTCGCGAAGGCCTGGGTTATTTTGCCGCCCCCACCGCCATCAGTGACGAAGTCTGCCGGCAGTATCAGGTGGTTCACGTCGCGAGCATTCAGGAGGTAAGGGATAACCTGTATGGGGTGACGCGTGCACGCGGCAGCCACAATGCCGCAGTGGCGGAATTGCTGCGTGAGCGACCGGAGCTCGACGATAAGATCGAAAAAAACGAATCATAAACCAGAAAAAACCATGTTCTTTTCGATTTATCGATTGTGGATGATGGCAGCGTGTCCTATTGGAAGGAGAACCGCCATGAAAACGATTCACAAGTTCCGTCTTGAATGTGGCAAAGAGCCAAACATCCTGAAGCTCCGGGAAGGCTATCGCGTCGTTCGCTGCGAGTACCTGGTGCCCCAGAAAGGCGTCTACCTGTGGGTGGAGCAGCCACTGAATGCGGGTATTCCCGAGGTGGAGCGGCAATTCGTGGTGGTGTATTCCGGCGATCCGGTACCAACCAGTTACCAGTACCTGGACACCGCCCTGGATGCCTTCGGGCCGGAAGCCTACCACGTGTTCGAGGTGCGCGAGGCCACATCTGCCAGCCGCCCTGCGCCTGAGTCGACCGTTACCCATACCTTTTCCGGTCGTTCTTCCCTCCATCGGGTGGGGACGGCCTGAGTTGATTTTTCCGGGGCCCAGAGGGGCCCCTTTTTTTATCCGGAGTTTTTAGTTCATGCCCGACATCATCGTGATGTTCTTCGTGCTCGGCCTGGTTGCCGGCGCGCTTAGATCCGACTTGACCATTCCCCGCGCGGTTTACGATATTCTCAGCCTGCTGCTGATGCTGACCATCGGCCTGAAAGGCGGTATGGCGCTTCATGGCAACCTGCACTGGGGCTTGCTTGCCGAAGTCGGGGTGGTTGTCACGCTCGGGTTTGCGATCCCCCTGATTCTGTTTCCCCTGTTGCGGCATCTGGTGCGCCTGAACGTGGCGGATGCCGCCAGCTTCTGTGCCCATTACGGCTCCGTCAGTGCCGGCACGTTCGCGGTGGCACTCGCTTGGGTGGAGGCCCGTGGCATGGCCACGGACGGCCAGGTAACCCTCTATCTTGTGCTGCTTGAGCTGCCAGCTATTCTCACGGGCCTGTGGCTGTATCGCCGGTTTACCCGGGATCAGGCTCCGTCTTCAGAAACTGCTGCCCCTTTGTGGCAGGAAACCCTGACCAACCGCAGTGTGGTTCTGCTGGTGGGAGGTGTCATCATTGGCATGCTCTATGGTCCCAACCAGGGTGAAGGGGTAACCACGCCTCTGACCGGGGCTTTCTCACTGGTTCTTTCCCTGTTCCTCCTGGAAATGGGACTGGTGGCTTCGGAAACCCTGCGCAAGCTTGAACTCCGGCATTGGCGGGTGGTGGCGTTTGCACTGGTTACCCCGCCGGTACTGGCAGTGCCGGGATTGCTGGCGGGCCTCTGGCTGGGCCTGGAACCGGGCACCGTGGTGATCCTTGGGGCGCTGACCGCCAGCGCCTCCTACATAGCTGCGCCGGTTGCCGTGCGCCATGCCATACCTCAGGCGGACATCGGCCTGGCGATGCTGGCGTCGCTGGGAGTGACGTTTCCCTTCAACGTCCTGATCGGTATTGGCTTGTACCGTTATATGATGGACTGGTTCTAGGTGGTTTGCCGGCTGTACAGAAACACCCGGCCCATGCCCGGCGATCACTATCAACGTTGTGAATTACTGCGATAAGGCTATGATTGTCATAGAGCCCCGTTGCAACCGATGCCCGGGGCTTGCCGCAGGAACGGCTTCATGGAGGGCATAGCTTTGGCACAGCCGCGAGACGTTACCGTTTTTTACGACGAGCGGGTATTGGCTCATCATCCCGATACCAACGTGGATTTTCTGCCAGGCCGCCTGGACAAGCGTGTGCGCTCCATTCTCTCGGGGCTGAACGTGCAGTGGAAGTACCCGGAGCACCCCGGCCGGATAACCGCCATCATGGACCTTCTGGAGAAAGACCCCATTCCGGGTGTACGCATCGCGCCAGGCAAGGCAGCGACTGCGGAACAACTGGGCCGGGTCCACACCACCTCCTACCTTGACGATATTTTCTCCCTGCGGAATGAAAGTGCCTGGCTGGATGTGGACACCACCGCGGTGTCTCCGGGCAGCGTCGAAGCTGCCGAAGTGGCCGCTGGCACGTCCATCGCCGCCGTGGAAGCGGTGGTCACAGGGCACACTGGCAGTGCTTTTGCCGTTGTCAGGCCACCGGGCCATCATGCAGAGCCAGTGCGAGCGCGGGGGTTCTGCCTGTTCAATAACGTCGCCGTCGCCGCCGCTCATGCCCAGACGGCGCTGGGTTGTGAGAGGGTGTTAATTGTCGACTGGGACGCCCATCACGGCAATGGCACCCAGGATATTTTCTGGGCCGACCCGGATACCATGTTCTTCGATATTCACCGGGCCGCACCTTTTTATCCGGGCAGCGGATCGTTAACCGATGTTGGCGCCGGCCTGGGTGAGGGCACCACCATCAACGTACCCATGCCTGGTGGCGCGGGGGATGTGGCCTACCTGAAAGCGCTGCGGGAGATCCTGGTACCCGCTGCCGACTACTTCAAGCCGGATCTGGTTCTGGTTTCCGCCGGTTTCGATGCTCACTGGTTCGACCTGGCACTCAATGTGTCCTACGATGGCTTCGCGGCCATGACGGGGATTGTGCAGGAGATTGCGGACAAGCACTGTCAGGGCCGGCTGGCCATGGTGCTGGAGGGCGGTTACAATACCGAATCGTTGTCCCATGGCGTGCACGCGGTGCTTAAGGCAATGGCCGGTGGCGCGCTGACGGAGCCAAGGGTCTGTGGCATGGAGGAAGTGGACACCGCCATCGAATTTCACAAGGGTGCCTTCGAACCCGATAACACGGATTAGTCGTTTCCTATAGCCTGCCCAAGAATAAAATAGCAGTTTCCTATCGAACACCTAAAAACAATCAATTTGAATGTTATTGATCCGGTCATTACTGTAACCGGCTCAAGTTAACCTATGCCGACATAAACCAACTGGAGATAGCTCTATGGGTATGATTAACAGCGAAATTAAGCCGTTCAACGCAACCGCCTTCAAACAGGGTGAGTTCGTTGAGATTTCCGAAGCCGACGTAAAAGGTAAGTGGGCTGTCTTTTTCTTCTACCCGGCGGACTTCACTTTCGTATGCCCGACCGAGCTGGGCGACGTTGCCGACAAGTATGAAGAGCTTCAGAAGCTGGGTGTGGAAGTATTCTCCGTATCCACCGACACCCACTTCACCCACAAGGCGTGGCACAGCAGCTCCGAGACCATCGGCAAGATCAACTACTTCATGGTCGGCGACCAGACCGGCACCATCACCAACAACTTCGGTGTGATGCGTGAAGGCCAGGGCCTGGCAGACCGCGCGACTTTCCTGATCGACCCGGATGGTGTTATCCAGGCCATGGAAATCACTGCCGAAGGCATCGGCCGTGACGCTGACGACCTGTTGCGCAAGGTAAAAGCGGCCCAGTACGTTCGTAACCATCCTGGCGAAGTTTGCCCGGCCAAGTGGAAAGAAGGCGAAGCGACTCTGACTCCGTCACTGGACCTGGTTGGCAAGATCTAAGGTTTCGGTAACAGTGAAACCTGTAAAAGGCCCGCTCTGGAGGCTGTGTGAAAACAGCCTCCGAAGCTGGCAAAATAACCGCGACATGGCTCGCGGTTATTTTTTATGAGACATCTGGAAGGCACTCCTCGAAGTCAGACGTTGTTGCTCCCACCCAGCGTTGAAG